>Ga0209417_1000271_pt1 | contig 135190 bp, 121 predicted proteins | sample RifGroF2_FD_184002 | JGI IMG/M metagenome (GOLD analysis project Ga0209417, IMG submission 184002) | Groundwater microbial communities from Rifle, Colorado, USA - Groundwater F2 (SPAdes) (version 2) | ecosystem: Environmental > Aquatic > Deep subsurface > Groundwater | place: Rifle, Colorado... | reverse complement strand
GGTGATAAAACTTCTCTCCATACTCCAGGGCTTCTTTATTTGTCCAAGGTTTTTTCTCGACAATCAAATGTTGAAAGCGTTCAAGAAGGAGAGCGAGTCGTTCAAGATCTGGAATGGAGAGTTTGCCGGTCGCCTCGCGCAGAAGGTCGGGCTTGCCAAGAGATTCTCTGGGAATCCCATGAGCCTTTGTAAAATCAAAGATCTCTTGTCGCAGAGTTTCAAAATGCACGCGGTGTTCTTTGGGAAGAGAATCACGAACACTTGAAACCGAATCCATGATAGCTTCGTGGAGAGTAGCGGATAAAGGAGGTTCAGAAGACAGAGTCCCCCTTCGTCCCGCCGTTGGCGGGACTTCGGAGGGACAGTTTTCACTTTTTGTGAAAACTGTTGGTCGAAAAAGAGACATAGATTTTGTTAACATCAGTTTATCATTCCTTCTCCTCCCCTCATAGAATACAAAAGAGACCGGTGTGGGGTACCGATCTCTTTCGCTATTTGAAAGCCTGCTTTTGACCCTGCAAAAGCACGCCTTCTATTGAAGAAAGAACGTGAATTGTGAAAAGAACGGTAGTTGATGTTGCTCTCTCTTAAACTGTAAACACCAACGATTTTCCGAAATGCCCTTACAGTGGTTGCTCGACTGTGATGTCGCCTTCACTTATAGGTGCAAATTCGTCGATAATGATTTCGATCGGACTCTCCGAACTCGCCGGATCTTCTTCTGCAACTGTTTCTTCTTGCAATACTTCGGTGGGGACTTCTGTCTCGATTATTTCTTGAGGAACCTCTTCTGTAATAATCTCATCGGTGGCAATCTCCTCAACCATGGGTTCTTCCATCACCTCCACAGTGGCAATCTCCTCAACCATGGGTTCTTCCATCACCTCCACTGGTTCGTAATCTTTGCGATAAGCCGTGACCATCCAATCAAATGTTGTATCAGGATCTTCCTGCGCCGTTTGCACGATAAATCCGTTTTGATCCTTGGAAGAAACATACAAACGTACAGGAGCGTTTGGAGTCACGATCACGTACAAAGGAGCTGTTGCGGAAATCACATCATTAAATGTAGGATCTGATTCTTCAAAAAGGATGATCGCGCTTCCAAGTTGGGTACGCCCTGATCCCGACAAAGTGATCATAGTCTGTGGGGACGTAACGGCTGTCGTTGTCACCCATTCGTTTTGATAACTTGAGATCACGGTTTGAAGAGTAGCTTGGGTCTTTACCGTTCCGTCCATTTCAATTGACCACACGTCACCAAGACCCGCCAATCGTCCAATTGCAGTCACATCATATCCGCTCATGCTCAAACTGCCGCTCATGGAAAGATTGGAAAGATTTTGAATATCACTTCCGGACGCTGTGTTATACACATTGGCTGCAAACGTTTCTCCACCATCAAAATAACCGATATTCACAAAGGTGATGACGCTCTCGTCTTGACCCTCGGCTCCTTCATAAGGCTCAAGAGCATACCCGACAACCATACCAGGCTCGGTTGCCTTTTTGGCATAACCGGCTGTCGAAGAAATCGTCAAAGGATCCCCTACTTCGATCACACCCCCCTCCATGGTCACCTTGGTGGGCACACGACCGGCCAGAGCGATCGGATAAGACCCTGCTTCATTTTCTCCGGCAAGGAAACCCGGGCGTGTGGAAACAATGCCTGCGAGTTGATCACCTTCTGCGCTTGTCGCGCGACGCACCTTGGCACCGTCTCCTGCAAACACGACCACATCTCCGGATATTAAAATCTCGTCGGATGGGAACATTTCGGCAAAATCATAAGATCCTGTAGCCCAACCGCTTGCATTAGTGCGCATAAAGTCTCCTCCCGCACCCGAAGATCCGTCGTAGTAAATATATTTATCACTCTGCGCGGTGCCGCGATCGGAAGGATACAAGCGCCCGGCAATCATAAGGTCACCGGCAATCGAAAGAGTCCCTTCGTTTGTGATATACGCGACCTCGGTATCGGCGACGTTACGAATCGACAAACGATAATGATCCGCATCAGTCACATCATTCATAATCTTCATATCTACTGATTGCGCGACTGATCCGTCCCAAGCCGATCCACGAAGCGCCAGTCCATAAGAAGCATAGGTTGGATTGGCCGCATCAGCCTCTCCTAAAGAAGCGAGAATGGTTTCATCGGCAATATAGGTAGAACTTCCATCAGTGCTCACCACATTTCCCGCATACCAGATTGGATTCACATATACCATAATCTCCCCTATCCCTGAGCCCATATACGTATCAAGAGCAAACCCGATAATAGTTCCCGGTTCAGTGGCTTTCATCCCATAACCCGCAGCAGAGCTGGAAGTGATGGGATCTCCCACCGCGATCGCGCCGTTTTCATCGTTCACATGAACCATCACACGACCGACAAGAGCCACTGGCATGGGGTTATCCGTATCGGCAATGTTGTAACCGATCGAACTCCCATCCTCCCAGTTATCAACCGCCACCCCTAATAATTGATTTTGATAATCATTGCTGGATTTGACGAGTTGCACCATGGCCTCACCATGCTCGGTTATAACCGATGTGCTTCCGGTCACAACAATGTCTCCATAGGAAACATCCGTGGCCATAGGATAAATTTCCGCATAGTCTGCCTGACCGGCCACATTACAATCACCGACATTTGCCAGGCCTGTAAACGTATCGGCACCACTATGACACAAACGTTGCGTGTAGGTGATTGTATCATCCAAATTAAATTGCAAAGTTGTAAGACTTGCGGAAATAAGAGCCGTATTTCCATCGCGTAGGGCAATGGTTCCATCTGTCGCATTATCGATTGTCTCACCATTTTGAAGATCAATATCTATGTCCCAACCCGCGGCGATATTGATGGCACTTTCTGTTCCCGCTCCGGCAGTGATGCTGCCGATGTTGATTCCGTTAAGCGAACCGGCTCCAACTCCTGAAGCAAAAATATCTACACCATTTTGTGTTCCCCCTGTTGTAATCGATCCTGTCTCAACCAATAAACCGCTGCTTTGTAAGGTTCCACTTGTCTGGGTGATATTGGGCATCTGTACATGAAAACCTCTCCAAGAAAGAACGCCTGCTGTGCTATGAGTCATCGCGCCTGAAATGGAAATATCATATCCCGTATAAGTGGTTGAAGAAGTGCTTGTGAGCGCAGGCATATTTACGTCATGCCCCGTCACATTCACACCTGTGGCTCCTGTCACATTTGTCCGAAGATTGAGCGACATGCCGGTCAAGGCCGCGGCGATTGTTTCGGCCCCGCTATAATCCACATCAATGATTGTGCCCTGATTCAAAGAAGTATTGATATCCAAATCCGCGACCGTAGAATCCGCAAGACCGGTGATCGTGAGAGGCGATGTACCGACCGCCTGTCTTGTAAGCGTCATGGCTCCGGTTGTTGCAGCAACATCAAAATTTGGAAAATCTATCAAGGAAGAAGTACTTCCTATCAAAGAGAGAGTATCAAGCGCGGAACCGAAATAGATTGTATCAGCTGTCGTGTTATTTGTTCCGATATTAATTGTATTGCCTGCTGTTCCGGTTCCAATGTTTATTATTTTGGCATTATTACCGATTCCTACATTGACTGTTCCTGTTGTCCCGGAATCAATGGTAATACCCCCTGTAAGAACAGTATTGATGCTAAGAGAATTATCAGCAGTAAAGGTGCTTGCATTTGTTTCAATCGTGCCTGTGCTTGAATCAAGGGAAAGTGTTCCACCCGATGCATTTAATTGTAACGTCCCCCCTCCGCTGTCAACCGTAAGAGCTCCAGAGCCATCAATATGGGTTCCTGCAAGGGTTACATTTCCATTTTCCTCAACCATAAAGATCAATGCTGCCACATCATCTTCAATACGAATTGGCCGACCTGTGTTTTGTGATTTATCAACAACAATCTTAAGTCCATCTCCTGTAAAACCGCTTGCATCCACTCCATCCATAATAAGTTCAAGAAGATCACCGGAAAGAGTTGCTCCTGTGGCAGGATTTGCTGCAATCGTCATTCCTTGAGCCGTAGAGGCACCGGCAACGGTCGGTGCAAGAGAAAGATCAATAATGTTTCCGCTTGTATTGATCATATCCATGTCAATCGCGGAAGCGGAAGTCATGTTTGTCCCGGTGATATCAATAGCATCAATGTTTGAGGATGGAGTGAGATCAAAAGAATCCCATGTAATCGCTCCTCCAAACGTAACACCATTACCAAAATAAGCATCATCTTCCACATACAATCCATAATCCCAATTGGTTCCTTGTTGATAAATACCATATTCGGTTGCCGCCGTTGCTGCTGCCGGATCATTCACATGGAATCCATAAACTGTGGTCGATCCGTCTCCCGTAAGATTGGTCATATCAACATCAATTCCATTTACTGCGGCCGTTGCCGTTTCTGATGTCCAATCAATATCAATAATGCTTCCTCCGGCTGATTCCACATTCAAATCCATAATGGAGGCCGTTGAAGCGGCAAGTCCTGTGACGGTAAACGGGGAGGTTCCTACCGCTTGTTGCGTCAATGTCACCGCACCTGTTGCTTCGGCCACATCGAAGTAAGTTCCAACAATGGCATTCGCTCCAATATTCAATGCGTTCACAATTCCACTATCCGAGACATCAAGACCGTTTGTCATCATGTTGTTGCCGTCTACATTAATGTAGATGCCGCTTGAGACAACTTCGTTTCCGTCAAGATGATTAAGGTAGATGAACGCATCAGGGTTTCCTACCAATGTGCCATCATCGGCATTGGTCATTTTCAAAAGATAATTTTCTCCCACATCGGTTGCCGCCGTATCAGTAAACGTAAGGTCAATCACGCTCAATGTTTGGTCTGTAGCATGCGTCTGTGTAATCGTAAAATTCTCCGTGTTGGAAGAACTTCCCGTGACAAAATTAAAATCCGTATCTCCGGCTGTCGTTAGACCTCCGGTAAGGGCAAGAGAGCCGGTATTGAAGGTGCCGTCTGCCGTAAGCGTCATGAGGGAATAGGCATTGGCATCTTTGAAAGTTAAAACTCCACCAACCGGTATAACGATATTTGCGGTGGCATCGGTTGTTTTAAAAAGAGAATCCCAACCGTCAGCAATGCGTATGGCAGCGGATAATACTTCTTCATTAAAAAGCTCGGACTCGGTCAAGGTACCCACATTTAATCCTGAAAGAGTAAGGTCTTTTCCCGCGTCATCTCCGTTTCCGTCACTTGCCGTGGCTGTAAATGCATCAATACCTATGATGCTTACTGTTTTTGCAACATCGGTGGAATAGGAAGGAGTAAAACGCAGACCCGCACCGTTGGCATTGGTGATCGTGCTGATGATGGAAAGAATATCCACATTGTCAGTGACGGAAGTATCTCCTGTTCCCAAAACAAGAATGTCGGTTGTGGGAGATGTGTCTGCGTCTACAAGCATGCTCTCACCATCGGCAAGAGTCACCGTAAGATTTCCCACAGGATCAAGATCAAGGGCTCCGGCGGCGGCGATTTCTCCGGCGGCAACAAACGTCAAAGAATCGATATCCATGACTGTTCCTTCCACCGACACTTGTCCCATATTCCCTCCATCATCAATCGTGATGGAGCCGGTCGTGCCCGAAACATCAAACTCCGTGCTATCAATAAGATTCGTGAAACCTCCTCCGGCATCGATAAAGAGAAGAGCGGCGGCTATGGCATCATCCGCATCAGAATTATCAATGACAAGGGAAGCATCAAGGGCTTCGGTGGAGGCGAGGTTATCAAGATAAAGACCGTATTGAGATGTGGTGCTTCCGGCGACATCTGAGGCTGTGGTGGAAATGAGAACCGAATTTTCAGCTGTGGCATCGGTAAAAGTGCGGATGAAAGAAAACACACGTCCTGCGGCACCGGTAATAGAGGTGGCGGCATCAAGTGTAGCGGCGTCCGCGATCTCATCAAAGTCTATGGCGTCAGAGGTGATATCAATAGTGACTGCAGCGGCTTCGGATCCGGAGCCTTGGATCGTAAAGTCACTGCCTCCCGCATCGGCCAAGGTAGCGATATAGTTTCCTGATGTGTCCGTGCCAAGGGTAACAGCATCCGCGGAAATACTTACCACACCAAGAGTTGAGATATCCGCATCTCCGCTTAAATCAACGGGATTAAAATTGGTGCCATCGGCAACAAGAATAAATCCGTTTGTATTGGTGTTCATGAACAAATCATCTCCTTGAAGATACAGGTCACCATCAAGTTCGATATCACTTTCGACATACAGATCGTCATCTCCGTTAACAGAGTCTGGAGTTCCCGTATCACCCACGCGAAGATAACCTGTCGCATTCAATGTGAGGCTGCCGTCTGCAGTAATATCATCGCCGTTGACGGCAAGGTCGGCTGTCAAAGAAGCTCCTACTCCATAAAATGTTCCATCCACATACGCATTACCATTCACTCCAAGCATATCAGCGACATATAAATCGTTTCCTGAAAACACAAAACCTCCATCATCGATGGATTCAGATGTATCTCCGTCTACGCCGATAAGAAGATTGTCATAAATCGTCAGACTGTCAGTAATGGAAGCGGAAATGGTTGGGGTGGCGTTGACAAGTCCATCGAGATCAAAAACAATTCCCGCATCGTTTGTACCTCCAATACCCAAAAATTCGATGGAGCCGTTAGTACGATTCAAAATGGCCTCTCCGGCCGACAAATCCACATCCACATCAGGGGATCCATCAATATCCAAACCTTTTGTTGTTCCAGAACCTCCACTATTCACGATGATATTCATGCCGGTTTGCCCGTTTCCTCCCGCGTCTAGGGTAAGGTTGGTCGAAAGATCCAAAGCAAATCCCACAATACTGGCGCCCGCATCCAAAGTGACGGCTGATGGATAATTGGCTTGAATAAAGGTCATGGCGCCGGTATTCCCGGACAAGCTCATCTTTACGGAAGAATCATCATCCACTCCAAAAGCCGTATCTCCTGTACCGGTTGGAAAAATGTATAAATTTTCATTAGAAGAAGTGCCGATATCCACGCTCGTGTCCGCATCCGCAGAAAAGATGAGATGGCTATCGGCATCCACGTTCATCACCAAATCTCCACTGCCCCCGGGGGTCACACCCACATTGGTATTGGATCCTGAAGTAATGACACCGGCACCTGTAAAATCCAAAGAGTTGATATCCATGACTGTTCCTTCCACCGACACTTGTCCCATATTCCCTCCATCATCAATCGTGATGGAGCCGGTCGTGCCCGAAACATCAAACTCCGTGCTATCAATAAGATTCGTGAAACCTCCTCCGGCATCGATAAAGAGAAGAGCGGCGGCTATGGCATCATCCGCATCAGAATTATCAATGACAAGGGAAGCATCAAGGGCTTCGGTGGAGGCGAGGTTATCAAGATAAAGACCGTATTGAGATGTGGTGCTTCCGGCGACATCTGAGGCTGTGGTGGAAATGAGAACCGAATTTTCAGCTGTGGCATCGGTAAAAGTGCGGATGAAAGAAAACACACGTCCTGCGGCACCGGTAATAGAGGTGGCGGCATCAAGTGTAGCGGCGTCCGCGATCTCATCAAAGTCTATGGCGTCAGAGGTGATATCAATAGTGACTGCAGCGGCTTCGGATCCGGAGCCTTGGATCGTAAAGTCACTGCCTCCCGCATCGGCCAAGGTAGCGATATAGTTTCCTGATGTGTCCGTGCCAAGGGTAACAGCATCCGCGGAAATACTTACCACACCAAGAGTTGAGATATCCGCATCTCCGCTTAAATCAACGGGATTAAAATTGGTGCCATCGGCAACAAGAATAAATCCGTTTGTATTGGTGTTCATGAACAAATCATCTCCTTGAAGATACAGGTCACCATCAAGTTCGATATCACTTTCGACATACAGATCATCATCTCCATTTGCCACTCCAGGAGTTCCTGCATCTCCCACACGAAGATAACCCGTTGCATTCAATGTGAGGCTGCCGTCTGCAGTAACATCGTCGCCGTTAACGGCAAGGTCAGAGGCGGTTGTTATCAAACCGGCGGATGTCACGGACCAATCATCTCCAATCAAAGCCAGTTGATCCAAAACCGAACCGATCCCAATGGTATCAGCCACGGTATTATCAGAACCGATATTGATGGTGTTTCCCGCGCTGCCACCAATCGTCACTGTACCCGTTGAAGTTCCGGTATTGATGTTGGTATTAAAATTGGAACTTGCATTGAGAGAAATCGTGGCACCTGAAAGCGTGGCGCCCAGGGTTCCTGTCAAAAGTCCGTTCATGGTTATAACGCCGATTCCGGTCATGTCTCCTGTGACACTCACGTCCCAATCAGAAGAGTTGATCGCAATCGTTGTGGAATTGTCGCCCAAGGTTATAGCGTCCGAGGCTCCAAGATCAATATCAAACAAAGTGGCCCCGCCAGATCCTAAAATTTGAAACACATTGTCCGTGGCGTCTGTGAGAGTGATATCTGCGTTATCGGAAAGAAAGGTGAGATTGCCTGTACTGTTTCCCATGGTGACATTGGCACCGGCCGTCACGTCGGAAATATTTGCACCGCCATCAATATCCACGGTTTGTTGAAAAGTAAAAACGCCTGTGGCTGTATCACCTGCTTTAAGTAAAAGTGCGGAAGAATCATAACCATCCAAGGTCTGCGCGTTAAGCGCATAGGGTGTGGCAACCATTTGTTTGCGCGGAGAAAGAGCTTCCCCTGCAATCTCCACTTCAAGATAAATGGCACTATTATCCGCAAACGTGCTGGAAGCAATCGCCGCATAAGGAGTCGTGGCAGCTATATCTCCCAAGGCTTCACTCAATAATCCTGAGGTGAGAGTCACACTGCGAGCAACAGTGGAAGCCGGGGTGTTGCCATCACAATCAGAAGAAGAGTTGGACCAAACGCATGTCCCTCCGGTCAATGCGGTGTAAAAACGAAACTCCATGTTGATGGTGGTATCGGCAACAGGAGTGCCGTTGCTATCCAAAATCCGACCTTGGTAATTGATGATATTGGAAGGCGAAGCCGCAAAGGTTGCAAGCGGAGCAAAAAGACAACCTAAAGCAAGCAAGAAAAGAAGACTTGCGTTTGCGATGCTTTGTATTGTTTGTTTGCGCAAAAAAGACATATTAATGATCTTGTGAGGGGATATCTTTTAGTAGATGCTCCGGCTCCAAAGAAACTTCAGTGGAAAAATCTTTGCTTTCTTTTTCTTTTGTGAAATCAATGGGTTTCACCTCTACGGGGACAAAACCCTCTCGTTCGAATCGTGCGGCGTATTGGTTTGGTCCCAAAAGGAAATTATAACGACCTTTACTATCCGTCACTTGAGTTTCCACAAGACGGTGATATTTTTCTTCAAAAATTCGAGCGACCACATTGGCAAGCGGCCGACCAGTGGTTTTGTCATACACAATTCCCCACTTGAACGGTTTGCGAGAAACGGCAAGACGTTTGGAAAAACCGTAAACCACGGCTTGTAAAGCAAAGAGTCCGCCGGCGATCCACGAAGGTTCGATAAACAAAATGACGAGAGAAAGGAATACACCGCTTGGCGCGATAATCTGTTGAATCCACCGCAAGCGCGTGATCAAGATGATGCGCGCAGGAGTGTGCGCTTGTGTAACTTCTTGCGGATCCAGAGGAATGTTCGGGGTTAAAAGAGCGCTGTCACTTGTCACCTCCACTTCTTCCCCATGATAAACATCGAGAAAATTTCCATCGGTTTTCTCTTGCACCAAATAGTTGGAAGGAAACGTGTATCCTGATTTGGAAATCGTCAGGTAATATTTTCCAGGGGGAGCAAAGAAGGCGTATTTTCCTTCTTTATTTGTTACACAACTCTTCACCAACTTTCCTAAGAATGTTCCCTCGGTTGTTTTTCCAGTAAGGCGATAGAGACGCACGGTGGCCAAATCCACGGGGGTCTTGCGATATGCGTGATACACCACCCCATACTTTTGTCGCTTTTTCCTCCAAAACAACAATAAAGGAGAAGTGAAAAGATATTGAAGGAACGGCAGAAGATTAAACGCCGACCCCATGAGAAGAACGCCTGCTCCGGCGTTTATAACCAAAACCGGAACCGAAATATCGATAGCAGTCTCAACTCCAGGAAGGTCTTGGATTGCTTGTTGAGTTTGTTCGATCTGTGGGACAACATCAGATAAAAACGAAGCGCCTCCTGAAAAAATGGTTTGACCTTCAAAAAAAGGCTGAACCACCAGAGGAGACATCTCAATGGAAACGGCAAACACATGATCGGCAACCGTCACCCATGCACTTTGAGCCATCTGATATCCTTCATGTTGCGCACGCACCACATAGGATCCATTAGGTACATACCAGGCATACTGCCCAGAAGTATCTGAGGAAAACGGATTCCACTGAAAAAAAGGAGAGCTGTCCCAAACGGTTCCATCCTCAGCGTAGAGGGTGAAAACCGTATCCCCGATTATCACTTGTTCTTCCCCCTTGATTTCGAAGGCATACCCGTAGCCTTCGATCTCAATGGTGAATATTTGTGTGGTGATTGTTCCGCCTTGAAGGATGGTCGTAAGAATCAGAGGGAACAAACCAGGGGTTAGAGGAGATAGGATCTCCGCTTCAAAAAAAACGTTTCCTTCTTTTGACACGGTGGGGGTCAAAAGATAGGTTTGATCATCCAAAGTAATGAGAATGGAAATCCCCTCCTCTGGTTGAACGGATTCAAAAACAAGGTGCACAAGAGTCTCTGGCAGTATTTTCACAACACCGGAGTCCGTTGTGAAAAGTGACAGGGAATCTTCTGCGACAAGGAACTGCATGTTCCCTCCTTCTTCGGACGGCTCAATAGTCTCCCCTTCTTGTGGTGGAACGTCTTCCCCACAATCATCAGGGCAAATTGCCAGCGTCTCTTCGCCGGCACACACACCATCACCGCAGGTTTTGGTTTCCCCTGTGGTATCAGAAGGAGGTTGTCCCTCATCTTCTTCGCCTTCTTCGATAGGAGTCTCCTCATCGCCGGGAGTGTCATCATCTCCGGGGACGTCTTCATCACCGGGGATATCATCATCCCCCGGATCTTCTTCGTCAGGAGTCTCCTCATCGCTTGGCAATTCTTCTTCTGAAGCTCTTGGCATACCCGATGCAAGGGCCCCAGAAGCAAATTGTAAAGCCGCATCATAAGCAAACACTCCAAAATAATAAGTCGTGTCATTCATGAGTCCGGTGGCGATAAACGAGGTCAAAAGACCATCAAATATGACCGTGCAATCCGTATCACTTGGGGAAGTCGGGTACCCGTCCGTACAAATAAGTCCGCGAATGCCTGTCAAATCAGTATCGGAAGGATTGATCCAGGAGAGTGTGAGTTGTGTATCCTCTTCGGTAACGGTCAAGCTAGAGACATTGGCAGGAACGTCGTCTGCGTCTGTTGTAAATGTTTGATCGCTTGATGTGGTGCTGTTCCCTGACGCGTCTGATGACTGCACAAAAAAGTGATAGGTCGTTCCATCAGTTAAACCTGTAAGAAGTATTGAATGTGATGTGACAAAAGAAAGGTCAGATGATGTGGAACCGTAACTTGTCGTTGTCCCGTATTCGATCACACTGGTTGCTGACTCATTTGTCGTCCAGGTCGCACGCGCCGAACTTGTCGTGATGTCTACAACCTCGATCATTGTGATCGCGGGTGCAGTGGTATCGAGAGTTGTGAACGTTTGAGTGGATGAGGTCGCTTGATTGCTGTAGGTGTCGGAAGAACGAACACGGAAATAATAGGTCTGCCCTTCGGAAAGTCCGGTGAGAGTTATGCTGTGGGAAGTGACATAGGTGTAGGGACTTGAAGAGGTGTAACCAAAGGATGCTGTTGTTCCATAATCCACCGCGCTTGTGGCCATTTCCGAGGTTGTCCAAGAAATAGTGGCTTGAGATGCGGTAAGACCGGAAACTGTGATACTGGAAATACTGGGTGCGGTTGTGTCCGCGGTCGGGGTGGAGCCTCCTCCGCCATCTCCACCTGTGACGGAAACTGTGGCAGATACGGTCACCTGATCGGTGCTACTAGAAATGGGGTAAAGAATGGTGCCTCGATCACCGAATGTTCCTGATACCGCAAGAAAATAGGTTCCGCCCGTTGAAGGATTGGTGATTTGATTGGATCCTGTGCCCGAGGCGGTTGCATTGGTACCGATCTCTACAACGATGATGCTTCCGGCGGCGATGGATCCTCCATCCCCTGCACAAACGGTCATGGTGAGGATATCGGCTGCCATAACAGCCGAAACCTGTTCGCTCCCCGTACAATCAGAAGCTGTGGTGAGATCAACTCCATCATCAGAAATATCCATATCGTTTTCAACGACCGCTCCTGTTCCAAACGCAGAAGAAAAAGTAAAAATAATGGTTTGTCCTTCGGCGACTCCTGTGGGAGTCGTGAATGTTACGGCATGATCGACAGATTGCGATAATTGTAAGGAACTCGGAATATCATGAGCTGTGGTGATGGTAGCGGCGTAAGCAACTGAACAACCCCCCAGACTTACAAGAGTGGCGGCGAGAAAAATCAGGGCGTGTTGCAAAAATCGTGGAAACACATCACAAAAATTCATGATTTCTTTTTTGAAAGAAGGAAGTGCCCTATCAACCAAATCACCAACAAACTACTCAAAACGACAGTTCCCAGTTGCCAAGGAAAATACCAAAATAAAAAAGTGGTTGAAACCGTTTGTCCTTCTGCCACAAGTGTAACTTCAGCCGTCATGGGTCCCACAGACCAAAAACGTGTTTGCATCATCAAAAATTCTTTCCAGGATTGAGGTGCTAAAACACTCTCTGTAAAAGTGCGTGTGGTTGCCGGAAGAATTCTGCTTCCTTTCTCATTAAGCGTTTGTTGATAAAGGATTCTGCCAAAAAAATCTTGAATGATCAGAGCACCGGTGGGAATCAAAAAAATATTTCCCTGATTTTGGAGACGATACGATATTGTGCCAGTAGGAAGAGAAACGAAACGATCGGCAAAATCTGCGAAAACATCAAGAAGCCCTATTTGTGCTGTGGTTTCTCCCTCCACGGTTAAAAAAACGAGAAGAGCGACGATGGCTTCGACCGTGGCTCCATTTACTGACACAACTTCGGAAGGATATTCGGAAATGGTGATGGCTGATTGATAAGATCCTGATGGAATGTCATCGGGAATAACTATGGAAAAAGAAATTTGACTCTGAGAATTTGCCGCGACAGAAAGAGAAGATGGAAGACTCATCCATGTAGCAAGATTCCCTTTTGAGGAATCAGTGGAAAAAACAGGAGATCCTGTTTCTGAAGAAGTAAAGTTAAGTGTATCAAAATAAAATATTTTTTCTTCCGATGCTGTATTTATAAGAGTGAATTCTCCCCTACCTGTTTCTCCTCGAAGAGCGGATGAATCAATAATGGACGGGGTAACACTAAAAGCAAACGATCGTGTGGGAACAAGCACAGCGAGACTCACGAGCAAAAAAAGAAAAATCCTCCTAAGCGACATATTAAAAATTACCGGACAAAATAACAGAAAGTGTTTGAGAATAGGAACCACTGTACGACGAGCTTCCTGCACTTGCTTTGAGAGTCAAAAAATGACGATCATCAAATTTTTGAATGGAAGAGGAAACAATTTCTTGAAAGGCTGAAGTAATGGCTGTGTCTTGTGTGTCAAATGTTGTGGAAAGCGATGTATCAGATGAGCGCGCGCCATATTCTTCACTTGCTGCAGAAACTGTCCCATCGCTTACATCATCAATCGTATAAGAGCCAGATCGCAACTCCCCATCTTCTTTAATCTGTAACGTATAACCACCAGAAAGATCAGCTGTCGTATCAAAACCGATAAGACTGGTTTGGACAGCGGATGTTGTGATCGTGCCAAGGGATATCGATGTACCTGTCAATTCGTAGACATAATCATTAGTACCATCAATCACAGGTGTTGTGCCGTTTGTGCTTAGCCGATCGAGTGTAACGGTCGAACCACTTAAAGATACTATTTTCCCAATTCCGCTTACCTGGCTTACGCCACGATCTTGTATAAGAACGATGTAATCACCCACAGATAAGCCTGTGGGGTCAATCGTGATGGTCAGGCTTGAAAGCGATGATGCCGCGCGGGAAGAAGCGTCATTTTGACCTAAAATATTGAGAGAAAGAACTTGATCATAAATTCCTGATCGATAACCAGCGTCTTGGATATAGGTAGTGGATAGGGAACGTCCTTGTGTGCCTTGACCAATCGTGTCGCGAAGTTGGTAGTTTGTAGAAGAACTAATATCAAGACCCCCGGAATTTACCGAGTCCCACAAAATCTGATAGTTCGTAGAGGTCATCTGAGCTGAAACGGACTGCAGATATATAAAAACCCCCACAAACACCGCTAGAACAATATAGTTGTTCATAGGTGTTACCTTCAGAACCATAATATCATGAATACAAAATGTAGTCAATCCATTTTATTGCTAACTTTAGCTAAAAAATACAGTGAATTTTTATAAAAATTGCGTTTTTGCTTTGAAAACGCAATTTCCATCAAAAAGTTTTCCACAGCTAACATGTTTGTCTATACTGTTGTAGACAAATAGTTCGTTCCATATGGAAAATAATGCCGCTTCTCAAAAAAATTCTGCGCCCAATACAATTGACTACCCCATGTTTATCAAAATTGAGAAAAAATATGGAAAGAAATTATTCTGTAACCATCTGTGTAACATGAAGATTCTGTCACATGTATTTTAAAGAGCTAATACAACTTTTGTGTTGGTTTTTGCCCCTGCCTAAGAGCGAGATACCAGGCCGCCAGAATGAGTTTTCTCTGAAGCGAAAAGCCTCGATGACAGCGGAACAGTTCCTTCAGTCGAGCATTCAAACCTCCTTCCACATGGTTGGAGGTTTTTGGTATGGATGGGTCTGTCACAAAGCGAAATAAGTCAGGGAGAGCATTCTTCAAAAGCGACCGATCGATGTTTCTCCCCATCGTTGCATGATTTTACGGTACCTCAAACACCTCTTTTTTGGTCCACTTATGGTCATGGACCCATAAATTTTCCAGAACGTCGCTAAAACTAGAAGAGAAACAACGTTTCTACCAACACGGAAGTTTAATTAACTCATTTTAAATAAAGCTTTTGGGAACCGCCTTTGAAAAATCCCTAAACAGACTAAAAACAAAACAAGTCGCGTTTTTGCGATTTGTTTTATATCACTGAACTAATCTTCTTTTGGTAAAAATTTAGGAAATGGCAGCTAGACTCAAATCAATTATTTCAGGATCTTTCGAGGAAGGCTAACTGTGCAAAGCCGAAGTCTTAACGAAGTCTAGACTACCGCCAGAAGCTCCGAAGGAGCAAAGGGTGGTGGACCTGAGGAGAATCGAACTCCTGACCTCTGCAATGCGAATGCAGCGCTCTACCAGCTGAGCTACAGGCCCGTAAAACTACAATCATCTAAGAGGGGATCTGTTTTTTAAAAAATACTGTTCAATTCCATGTGGAACATCCTGGTGTCCCTGGAGGGAATTGAACCCCCATCAGGTCCTTAGGAGAGACCTGCTCTATCCTTTTGAGCTACAGGGACAAGCTTGAGGATATGTGTCGTAAAATAACTATCTTTGTTCTTTCGATCTGTTCAGATTATAATAAACTTTGCGAAAATTATGATACGTGACGCTTATCTTTGAGTCAACGATTTTATGTCCAACTTTCTTATCTTTTTTGTTATCAGTACCAGTATTTTAACTTTTCTTTTACTTCTCTTTCTCCTCTTTAAGTCTCGTCCAAATAAAAATATCAATTCTGAAGATTCTTTTTATCAATTATTTAATGATCTTCGTAAAGAACTTCAACAAACTACGAATCTTCAACGAAAAGAAATGCAAGATCGACTTGAAGGCATTCACGACAAGCTTGTTCAAAATATTTCTTCCAGTTCTAACATGCTCCAAAGTCATTTTTCCCAAACAAATCAAATCATTAAAAATGTTACGGAAAAATTAACTACCTTGGATGAAACAAACAAACAGGTTCTTTCCTTTTCCGAACAAATGAAATCTCTTGAAGATATCCTCAAGAATCCAAAACATCGAGGAATCCTAGGGGAATATTGGCTCGAAACTCTTTTAGGACAAGTTCTTTCTCCCGGGCAATACCGAATGCAATTTGACCTTGGAATAGATGAGGATTCAGGCCAAAAACTTATTCCTGATGCGGTTATTTTTGTAAAAGATTTCATTATCCCCATTGATGCAAAATTTTCTTTGGAAAACTACAACCGTCTTGTCAAAGAAAACGATGACTCACAAAAAGAACGTTTTGAGCGAGATTTCAAGGCAGACATAAAAAAACGTATTGACGAAACCTCACGTTATATTCAACCTACAAAAGGCACCACAAACTTTGCCTTCATGTTTGTCCCGGCGGAAGGTGTTTTCCATAATCTCATTACGGCAAATGTGGGGGCTGCAAACATCAATACAAAAAATCTCATCGAATACGCATTTGAAAAAAAAGTGATGATCGTCTCTCCCACATCCTTTTTTGCCTATCTCCAAACCGTCCTTTTGGGACTGCGTGCCCTCCAAATCGAGGAATCTGTGAAAGAAATTCAAAAACAAACCGAACATCTCATGAAACATTTGGCTACTTATGAGGAACATCACAATAAAATAGGGAAACATCTTGAAACATCTATGAGAGCCTATACTGCTTCCTCTGGAGAACTTAAAAAAATAGACAAAGACATCTTTCGTATTACCGAAGGAGCGGCAGGTAATCAGCTGCAACCTCAAGAAATTCTTATTAGCTCTCCGGATGACGAAGCTTGACGAAATAGAGAAAATCCCTACAATAAACTCACGCTAATTAATTCTCACGCTCACATATTTCCTATGCCGATCAAGGCAAACGCCAAGAAAGCTCTGCGTCAAACCATTAAACGTGCCCAACGCAATACCATTGTCAAAGCTGAAATCCACTCCCTCCGAGTAAAATTACGCAAACTCCTCGACTCAAAAAAGGCGGAAGAGGCGGAAAAGCTTTCATCCACCATCGTCAAAAAGCTCGACAAAGCGGTGTCAAAAAAAATCTACAAACAAAATACAGCCGCGCGTCTTAAGTCCCGCTTCATGCAAAAAATCAACGCTGCAAAAAAAGCAGTATAAAAAATTCCGGGTTTCCCCGGATTTTTTATTTGAACAATTGGACGAGAAATAAATCCACGGCCAATGTCGAATCTATTCTTCCTTGTTTGATAAAGCTGTCGTAACAATACAAGGCTCTATGAGCTTCTTTTAAAACGGGAAGAGAAAATCCTTTGATTTGCCCCAACAATTTTTGAGCGACAAAAGGATGAACTCCAAGCGCATCTTTTAACTGATCTTTGGAAATTTTCCCCTGATGTTTTTCAAACAATGCTCTGGCTCCAAGCAATAATCGTATCTGTCGCGCCAACATGGACAATACATAATGATCGTTGGTTCCGGCCCATCGCTCTTCTTGCAAAAGTTTCAAAATACGCTTTCCATCTTTTTGACTTACCGCATCTATAAACGCAAAAATGTGCTCTTCAAAAGAAGCGGAGACAAGGGTTCTCACCATTTCTTCCGTGATTTCCTGGCCCTGCGCATAGGCCACTAATTTTTCAAGCTCAGTCTGCAACCTCCACAAATCAGCTCCGGAATATTCCACAAGCAATTTTCGCGCACGACTTTCCATCACACCCCCAAGCTTTTTCACTCGCTCTTGCACCCATCGCTCCAACTGAACATCTTTCAACATCGGGAAAGGATAGGCATGCACTTGTCCCTGTTTTTGCAAATCTTGAAAAAGAATATTCTTTTCAATTACCGAAGGCTCAGCCGTTTCCCAAAAAATCACGATGCTCGAATCCGGCACATGAGAAACACCTTCCTTCCACGCGATCACATCGGATTTTTTCCAAGAGGAAAGCAAATCTTTCAAAATAACCAAACGTTTTGGAGATAAAAAAGGAGCGCTGCACATTGCTTGCAATGCAGCCCCCATTTCAATCGTTGTTTTTCCTTCTTCAGGAAAAAATGTGGTATTAAAACCGGACGGATCAAACTTTTCGCGAAAAGCGTCTTGCATCTGTTTTACTTTTTCTCGTGCGCGAAATGTGTCGTCCCCGTACACGCAAATCAACATAGTGCCTGTATTGTAAAACAAAAAAAGTGGGGTGACCACTTCTTCTGATAATAAAGATCAAACGATCACCGAAGACCGTAAACCAGTATTCCAATTTCGACTGTGTGGAGCGTGTGTATTGAGGAGAATCTTCCGAAAATCATGAGACCAATACGCGTAAGGGACAAGGATGGATGAACGAAAAAAGGCTCCTGCAAGGTAAGAGACGCTTTCTGTGAATACGTGGTTGTATGCATTATCAAGGGGTCTTCCTGTTTCCTCAAGGTGAAGCATAAATGCCATGATCCAATCCTCAGGAGTAAGGCTTGATTCATGGTGATAGGGAGAGCCTTTATCTTCTTTTGCATCTTTAAGGATGGAAAGATATTCTTCCTCGGTTTTACCTGCCTGAAGAGGAAGACGTGGGATAAAATCTCCTTCTGATATCCCCTGACCCTTCCTTGGAATGAAAGCAAAACCTTGAGGAGTTTTAGTATCTTGGGTGCCCTGGTTTGAGGGTTGGAGAAGATGAATGGTCCAACCGGGGAAGAAATCTTGATTATCTTCTTGTTTCTCAAGTATCTGTATCTTGGTCTTTCCTTGATGATTCTTTTTATCAAAAGATTGTGGATAATAGACAAGTTTAGGGAAATCTCCATCGTCTGCTCCTTGATATTCTTCCGATGTATAAAGAGGATTGTCAGTATCGAGATCAAAGTCAGGGTTCTTTTTCTTGTAATCAAGAAGAAATTGTTTAAGGACTTCTTGAAGAACATCGAGACTCATGCCAAAGGGAACAAGGAGGAGTTTGGTAAAGCCTTGGTCGTGTTTAGTGGAAAGTTCTTCGTGGCGTTCAAAGAGACGAGAAGCGATTTGTTCCAAGGTGGGGATGGGGTACTTTTTTCCATCTATGCCTAAGAGGGCTCCTTCTTTGAGAATGCCTACTTGTTCAAGAAGCTCTACTTGAGAATCGTATTGCTCTTTGAGGTGATAATACTTCTCCGTATACTCAAGGGCTTCGGTATGGTCTTCTTTCTTTGGTTCCCCATTCTTGAGAAGATATTCAAAACGTTCAAGAAGGAGAGCGAGTCGTTCAAGATCTGGGGTAGAAAGTTTTTTTGTAGCCTCGCGCAGGAGGTCGGGCTTGCCAAGAGATTCTCTGGGAATCCCGTGAGCTTTTGTGAAATCAATAATCTCTTGTCGTAAAGTGTCAAAATGTGTGTGGTATTGTTCTGGAATAGAATCGCGGACACTGGAAACAGAATCCATGACAGCTTCGTGGAGAGCTTCGGGATGAGAGGATTCGGGAGATGGTCGAAAAAAAGTCATACGCATTTATTTTACAAAACAGACTCCATTTCCCCCCAATTTTTTCCCGCCTCCACTTCCACGCAAAGGGGAACGTCAAAATCCGCCACGCCTTCCATCATCTTTTTAACCCCGGAGGCAACCACAGACACGGCATCTTTTTCCACTTCAAACACCAATTCATCATGCACCTGCAAAATAAGCTCGGCAGGCCACTTACTAGTCTGCAACCAACCATCCACGGCCAACATCGCCTTTTTCATCAAATCAGCCGCGGTCCCTTGTACCGGCATATTGATCGCCATTCGCTCGGCAGAGGCAACCAGTTGCTGCACACCCGAGTGAATCTCGGGAAGATAGCGCCTGCGACCAAATAATGTTTCCACATAACCCCGCTCGCGTGCCTTGATCTTTGTTTCATCAAGATAATCTTTGACCGCATGATGGATCTCAAAATACCGATCAATAAAATGTTTTGCCTCTCCCATGGTCATGCCTGTAGAACGCGCGAGCGAACGCGGACCCATCCCATAAATGATTCCGAAATTGATAGCCTTGGCCGCGCGACGTTGAGAAGAAGTGACTTTTAATTCTTCAATGCCCCACACCTCGGCCGCAGTGCGCGTATGAATATCTGCCCCTTCCTTAAACGCGCTGATAAATGCTTTATCCTTTGCAATCACGGCAACCAAACGCAATTCCACTTGGGAATAATCCGCGGAAAGAATCCGTTTTCCTCGCGGAGCTTCAAACGCTTCGCGAATTTTTTTCCCAAGATCGGTGCGAATGGGAATGTTTTGCAAATTGGGATCAGAAGAAGAAAGGCGACCGGTTGCTGTAACCGCTTGTTGATAGGTTGTGTGAATGCGCCCATCAGGTTTCACAAGTCGCGGGAGCGCCTCCACATAGGTGGATTGCAATTTCGCCAGCTCACGATATTCGCTAATGAGTGGAATAATCTCATGCGTCTCCCATAATTTTTCCAATTCCGCGGCCGCCGTGGAATATCCTGTTTGTGTTTTTTTGATCCCCTTGATGGGAAGATGCAAGTGATCAAATAACACCTCGGCCAGCTGAAGAGGGGAGTTGATGTTAAACGTTTCTCCTGCGCTTTTTGTGATCTTCTCTGTCAGTCCCTTCAGCTCTTCCTGCAGCTCTTTGGAAAACTCTCCAAGGGCCTTGGTATTCACAAGCACTCCTCTTTTTTCCATGACATACAGCACAGGAACAAGCGGCATTTCAATATGTTCGAATACGGATGTCATCCCGCACTCGACCATTTCTTTTTGAATTTTTTGAAAAGCGGGAATAAAACAGGAAACAAAAAATCCGATCTTTTTTTCTTCTCCCGCACTTGCAAGAGAAATGGGGGTATCAGAAACGCGATCACCAAGTGTTTGGCGCAAAATATCCACGACATCATGCACACGATCTCCGGAATGCAAAAGATAATATCCAAGCTCAAGATCAAAAAAATTTCCCGAAATCACATTTCCAAAAAGATGAAAAATCTTTTTCAAATCGCAAACAATCGCGGTGGAAGCAAGAGATAAAACGCGTTGTGCTTCTTTGATCTCCTCTTCTGTGGGTTCTGAAAAAACCATGAATTCTTTTCCATCCGAAAACGCAAATGCAATGGAAGCGGATCCAAACAAATCCGCAGGCTTTGGTAAAACAAAAAACCCGATCACACGGTCGCGACAAAATGTTTCAAGTGTAGAGGCATCTGCTTTCCGCACCAAAGACGCGCGAGGTTTTTCTTTCTCCTCTTTGGAAACCGCTTTTTCATTTTTTTCTTGACGATGTCGCAAGAGACTATGAAATTCCAAAGATTGATACAGGGATTTAATCTCATCTTCGTGTGCATCCTGACACGTGGTTTGTGTGAGCGAAAGAGGCAAATCCATATCTTTAACGATCGTCACAAGCCGAAGCGCTTGCAGGGCAATCTCTTCCTGCCCTTCAAACTTTTTTGCATATTTTTGATCCAAACCACCGGAGGCTAATGCCTTCAAAATATGAGCAAGATCCCCATATTCTTGAAGTAAAATCACCGCCGTTTTTTCTCCAATTCCCATAACGCCAGGGATATTATCCGACGGATCCCCGCGCAAAGCTTTGTAATCAATGAGTTGTTTTGGTGTAAGTCCGTAGCGTTCCTTAACCGCAGCCTCATCATATTCCATGGTTTCAGAAACACCTTTTTTAAACGTAACCACGTGGACATGACGATCCACAAGCTGAAGACTGTCCAAGTCCCCGGTCACAATAAACGTCTCCCATTCTTTTTTGGATGCTTGGGTGGCATAAGTTCCAATAATGTCATCCGCCTCATACCCCCTGGCATCAACCGAAATAATCCCATGCGCCTTCAAAATATTTTGAATAATCGGAATCTGATCATAAAGCTCTTGCTCTTTTTTTTCTCGCTGCGCTTTATAAGCGGCAAACTCCTCATGGCGAAATGTTTTTTCTCTGCGATCCCAAGCAACCACCATGTGTGTAGGTGCGTACTGTTTGAGCATGCGCTCCAAAATCATGGAAAATCCGTAAGCGGCGTTTACCACGAGTCCATCTTTTGTGGTAAGGGGGGGGATGGCGTGCCAAGCACGATGCAAAAGAGCATTACCATCAAGTAAAAGCAGGCGAGGTTTTTGATATTCCATACACGCATATGGTACGTGCTTTCATTTTTTGCGTCTACGAAAAACCAATGGACGATCGCGGAGTGTCTATTGACGCAAAAAAGGAAATAACTTACGGGGAAAATCCCCAACAATAAAAGGAGGAGACTTCCGTGAAAAACTCGGAAATCGCACTAAGAGTTTTGGAAATTCTCTTTAACGACGTGAACCGCCCGCAACAGATGGGCGGTTTTCTATAACCTTAAGAATCCTCTTCCAAAAAACCGCTCATCGAGCGGTTTGTTTTATACCTTATGCGCCTCCTGCACCCCACACACCTTCATCACGCTCGGGCATCTTGGCGCATTGCCATAAAAGAGAAAACAATGATCGCAAGGAAACGGCAATGTCGCCGCTTGTCACCAATATCATGGCATTTTCTTTTCGGGTTGTCACAAACGCCACTTCTTGTCCAAATAAAATGATGGTAGCGGGAAGTTCGATGTTTGCAGGAAGAAAACGGGATTCGCGAAGTTCATTTACGTCATTGGCAACAATTTCTTTGGTATACCGATTCTCGGGCAATAACTGATAACTCATGATTTTTTGTTTCACCCGATCCCCGATAATTTGTTTGATGAGATACGGCTTTTTTACGTATTCAAGAAACCCAACCCCGGTCGTCATCATGTGATATTCCTTGACTCCAGAGCGATAAATTCTACGCCATAATCTTTTGAGCCCTTCGGTTCCCTCGTAATAGGTGATCGAAGGACTTGAGGATCCGATCTCTTCAATGGTGGAAAGCTCGTCTGTGATTTGGGAAAACACAGCTTGCCGCTCGCGCAGTCTCCGATCCAAAACACCAGGCTCCTCAGCAATATACACCGCACGATTCTTTTGTTTTCCTGTGCGAAATACCCCCTCCTGCGTCAAACGATCCAAAAGCGGATAGATCGTTGTGCGCGGCAAATGAGTTGCGCGTGAAAGCTCTAAAACGCTTGAAGGCCCTTTGCGCAAACTGGCCAGATAAAGCCGGGCTTCTCTTTTGTCCAAGCCAAACGCCTGAAGACCGGCGATAAGTTTGGATGCATCTTGCATACGCATATATTTTCAGGGTATTTCATCTAAAAAAGGAAGTCAAAAGTGTGTCGAAATAAACGACAGATCGTCTCGACCCTTTCCTTAAAACCCCTTATGGTGAAGATGAAGTTCTTTCCAATACGTTCATAAAAAGGAGGTCGCCCCATGTCCGCCGTCCTCTTTCTCCTCATCAAAAAGTTTCTTCTCCTCTTGGCTTGCCATTTTTTGGGAGACTACGGGCTCCAAAACGCCTGGATGGCCATGATGAAGGGCAAGGAATGGCACCCCATGTTTGCCCATGTCACGACCTACACGTCTGTGTTTGCCCTCATCTTCGCCTTTCCCACTTTGACCTTTGATCCCTGTGCACTCCTCTTCATCCTCTGCTCCCACCTGCTCATCGACATTTGTAAGGCAAGGCTCAACCTGTTTTCTGATGCTGTGGATCAAGGCCTTCACTTCTTGTGCTTGGGAATCATCCTTGCCATGGAGTGGATCTAATGCCCGCGTTTCTCTTTGACCACGGAGTGCGTGTGGAGGTTCCATCCCTTCATCCGCACTTCGCCCGATCGGTAGAAGTTGGACATTTCATGGATCCTTCGCGGATGCGCCCCAAAGATAAAGCGCAATGCCCATGGATTGGATGGGGGATGAGCAAAGGTGTGACACATCCCGCCCGTGATCTTTCCATCTTGGCACATAAGGATTCTCTCCATCGCGGCCTTCATGCGGAACTTGTCGCCGAATTCACCGATGAGGTAGATCCCTATCCCTTGTGCTATGACGAGAAAAATCATCAAAAGGGATTTGGAGGATTTACGCGCTTTGTAGCTTTCACCAATCCACAATATCCAAAGAACCCAGGGGTTCTCGGTATTGATTGGTCGCTTGCCTGTCGTCCTACGAGTGGAGTCGCTGTGTCCATGTGGCAGGTGATGCGAGTTGTGCAAACGACTTTGCGCCATGGGCTCCATCCTCAAACGGAAATCGCTTTGCTTGACTGGCGGATGTGTGAAGACGAATTTGTGAAGGCTTGGCGTTATGAGACCGGACTTGTGACGGCCGAAAATTGGGCAAACCGAGCTCCAATTTTGTTTGTGCTAATGGGTCACCACTGTCTGCGCTGCGGTATGAAAACATTTGAGCGAAAAAATAAATTCTGCTTCCGCTGCGGTGCCCCATCTCAAAACATCAAACCAGAAGGAGGACGCTCCCATGTGGAAACACGACTCTCCTGACTACCCGGACCAAACCCATGTTCCCTATAAGCCGGTACAAACGACAGGAAAAATGTGGAGCTACTGCCCAAACTGCGGAACGAGTATCAAATCTGATCATCTCTTTTGCACGCAGTGTGGAAAAAAGATCGAAAAACTGTCCTATCTCGCACAAGAAGGCGGATGGTGCAAAAAGTGTCGGCGACGTCTCGACATCAAACTAAACTTCTGCCCCTATTGCGGAGGTGCCTCGGACAAAAGCCTGTTTGACAAACCACATTGTCCGAAGTGCCGTTCCATTCTTGAGGAGAACGCAGAATTCTGTGTGGGGTGTGGAAAAAAGTTGATAAACCTTAGTGCGTCACCTTCCACTCCTTCCTCCGCGCGCAAACGTGGTGGTGGGCACAAAAAAACGTCTTCCAAGAATAACGCGTCTTGAGACCCCTGCTTGGGTCTCCTTTCTTTTTTCCTTCTTTTGTAAAAAACATGAAAATTGAAAACAACATTTTCTAGGGGCGAACAACCGTTCGCCCCTACCGCCGCGGTAAACGGCCATTCACTCATATCGATGCCTTGAAATCACCCTTTCCCCCTGCTATACTCCCCATCGTTATTCATGGTGCCTATAGCATAATGGTTAGTGCGCCGGGTTGTGGTCCCGGTAATGAGAGTTCGATTCTCTCTAGGCACCCCATCTCACTTTGCCTCGTCAAACGAGACTCCGAGAGACCAGAGAAGAACCTCCCAAAATGGGAGGTTTTTCTGTCTGTAAAAAACTGATGTATAGTAAAAGCATTATTTTATGAAAGAACAAATTAACTGGCGAGAAATTGTAGGCGCGACCGAAATAAGTCAGCTTAAACGGGTTGCTGATTTTTTGATAGAAGAATCAAAAAAACAAGATGAAGTTCTAAAGAAAAAAGGGAAGGAATGGGAACGAATGCATGACGGAGGTGAAGAATATCAGGGATATACAAAAAAAGAATGGGATGGCCTTCAATTAGGTGAGGAAACATATGAGATTGAATGCTTCCAACAAATTTTATTTCGATCCTTTATATCAACTGTTTTTGCTTTCATTGAACATGACTTGAAAGAACTCTGTAATCAGCTCCAAAAAATGAGTGAACAGAAGTTTTCTCTAAGGGATATGAAAGGCAATGGCATGTATGCATGTCTGACTTATCTTGACCGTATACTTGAACATGATTTCATGCTGGGAGATGCAGATATAAGAGTTTGTCGTCATATACGAAATGCACTAGACCACGGAGACACAAAGCTCTCAAAAGAAAGGCAGAGTAATCTTCAAAAAAACTTAAAGGGATCTAATTTTAAAATTGATTTTCATAATGACGAAATCTATTTTGAAAAGGAACATGTTTACATATTTATTCAATTCGCTGATAAAGTGTGGAAGGCAATCTCTAATCAGTGGATCGTGCGTTAATAAATTTGGGAATAAAAAGCATTATGAAAAAAGGTGTTGATTATACCGGAGTTACTATCGTTTTCCTTTGTCACGATGGGGAAGGAAATTTTCTTTTTGCCAAACGTAGCACAAATTGTCGTGATGAACATGGATGTTGGGATTGTGGAGGTGGGGGACTCGACTTTGGAGAAACCGTGGATCAAACCATCCATAAAGAAATCAAAGAAGAATACGGAGCCGATGTTCTTTCTTGTCACTTCCTTGGCTATCGTGATGTCCATCGGAAGCACGAGGGATCTCCCACTCATTGGATTGCTCTGCATTTTCTCGTTCATATCAATGCCTCGCAAGTCAAAAATTGTGAACCACACAAGTTTGATGATCTTAAATGGTTTCCCTACGGACAATGGCCAGAACCTCTTCACTCGCAATTGCCTTATTTCCTCGAAAAATTTGGGGACAAAATCCATCCCCAAAGTCCACTCTTCTCATAACATTCAAGATCCGCTACGCTGATCATACTTCTATGAACAAAACTATTTCCCCCCTCTGGGGTATTGTCTGCGCCTTAGTCTTTGGAGCTGTCATTTATGGATTCACTGCGCCTTCCCGCGAAAAACCATGGACTCCGCCCGAGACCGCACATGATGCCACCTACGAATTTCTCCAAGATGTTCAACGCGAAACCGGCATCACCTTTACCTTCATGATCGACAAGGAATTTCCTTGGATTGTGGTTGTTGATAGAGAGGTCAAGAACATGATGATCACAGGTAAACAGTGGATGGCCCCCGAGATGACACAGGAAAATTGGACGGCAATCTCTGACTATTTCATGCAAAATGGATTTGTCTTGGATCTTCCCAATGTCGGAGCCAATCCAAATCAGTGGACGCAAGAGGCTTACAAAAAAAATAATGTCGTCTGTACGGTGGTACACATGGCGCATACCCAGGGCAATCTTATTTTGGAACTTCCAAGCGGCATGACCATTTCCTGTGGAATCAATCTGCTTGAAGAAATCCCCGAGGTGACGACCGAGGAATCTATCACCAATCTTATCGCTTCCGCCTTGGAGATTCCGCGATCACAGATAACAGAAGTTGTTATGGAAAAAACTTCTTGGGATCTTGAAGGGATGCATATTGTACGAGGTGTTTACACAAAAGGAGAGGAACCTTACCCAAGAATGTTTATCGCAAAAAAAACCACTCAATGGGAAATTGTGATGAGTGGAGATGAGGGATCTGTCGCATGTGATGATCTACGCCTATTGATCGGCTCTGACGATATTCCAGAAGATCTGCTCACCAGCTGCTTCCAAGAATAAACACTTTAAAACAAAATCACCCTCTGCTTATGAGGGTGATTTTTTGTTTACTTGTCTTACGTTGCAATCTCCAATACTGACTCTAAAATGACGGGAACTTCAAAAGCTTTATCAAGGGACCCGCTAAAATGTCCCTTTGCGTGTTCTATAATAATTTTCGATCCAAGGTGATCACGAAAGTCATCCTGATTTTCCATAGGCACATATGGATCAGTGTCGGAAAAAATCGCAATGGATTTTGGAAGGTGAGAAGCAACGTCCGCAAAATCAATCGGACAATCAAGCCACGACTTGACTATGGTTTGTGTATCCTCATCTGTCTCTAAATTGGTCAACTTCTTAAAAAATCCTGCCACAAAAACCGCACCGCCCACCCGTGCTTCGGAGGGAAGGGAAGTAAGATATCGAGCAATCGTCTGACATCCCATGCTATGCCCCACAAAATAAGTTTGAGCATCAGGAATTCCAACTACTTGTGCAAGTGCGGGCACCCAGTGTTCTTTGTGTGGATTTTCCGCGTCAGGAAGTTTTGGAATAAAAACTCGAAACCCTCGCGCCTCCAGTTCCTGTTTAAGCCAGGGAAACCATCCCTCCCCAGGATGCCCACCCCATCCATACACAATAAAAATACGTTTTTGCATAAAATAATCTTACGCCGCTTGTTCTAATTTTTGTTGCTTTTGATCTGCACGATACTTTCGTACCAATCTGGCGGCAGCATGCAAAAAAATCTTTTCTCTTTTTGGATGATCAACAGGTAAGCCTCCATGAATGGCTCCCAGTACCTCTAGAGCTCTTGTCATCAACACTTCATCAGCCTTCATCTCTTCTGTAAGATAGCCGGAAATTTCTTGTATGCGCTCAACAAAACGAACTTTTTTATTTTCTTTGGCAGATTTTTTCTTTTCTGAAGAGTCTCCCATCGCCTCTTGCACGGATTGCAACTCCTCAGGAGAAAAAAGATTTTGCAAAACACCACGAAGGATCGCGCGCCTAGTCTCCACTGACCAAAATCGCATAGGACCCCCGGGCGGTTCTCCCGCCTCTTTCCACTGCCTGACTGATTGGATGATTTTACTTCCAATGGAAATATGTACGAGCACCAAATCATCCAAATCCATTTGCTCCAAATTGCCTCTCGCCTCTTCCACTTGCCTTTGTTTCTTTTGAAGTTTTTCCCTATCACGTAAAAGCGTAAATTGTATACCCACCCCTTTTTGAATCACTTGAGTATCCACTCCTCGGATATGTCGTTGGCGACGAATGGAAAAATCTATCTTGTGATTGATGTCTTCATACACATCGGCTTTGTGAACTTCCACATCTACCATACCGTCTGTAACAAGTCTCGTTAAAAATCCGCACACCATCTCCTCCGCCCACCATCCAACCAACACATGCTCCGGGAAACTCGCTCCTTCCAATTTTTGTACAAAAGGAGCATAAGCGCCCTTGTGAATGTTAGGAGCATGATCTTTCCGCTCTCGTTCCTCCAAACAAATCTGCCTATCCAGATGAGACATGAGCGCCTCTTTGGCTTGAGCGACGGCATACTGCTTTTGATGCACGCGCGGAGCGTCTTTTCTCAATAAATAAGAGAGTCCCCAAGGAACATCGGCCACCATTTCTCCCAGTGTGACTTCGTGAACACGCCCTTGAGAATCGGTCACTGTGTAATTATTTTTCTGTACGTCATAATGCGCCACCAATGCATCTTTGGAGGATTCCACTTCAGGCGCATGAGGATCATCTATGTCACGCAGCCGCGCTTTCAGTTGCTCCATGATGATCTGTTTTTCTTTTTGAAGATCGAAAATGCGGCTTTGTGTTCCTCGTTCCATATCCAACTCCGATGATCGTTTGGAGACAAAATAATCCGCAACGGTTTCCAATTTTTGAAGATCCACGTCCGAGGATACTTGATCTCCTTTTTCCGTCTTACGGACATCTTTGATGACATCCCCGTATTGTCGAAGGGCCCTTTCAAATCCTGGTCGCATATTATTTCGCCACCCAACCCCCATCGATGACTAACACATGTCCGTTCACAAAGTCAGATTCGTCTGAGGCAAGATACACGGCTCCGTTTGCAATATCTTCAGGCTCTCCCAAACGCGGATAAGGAGTTTGTGATGTAAACATTTGAGCATAGGTCGGATCTTCAAGATACTCCTTGGTCATCGCGGTGCGGATCACACCGGGAGCGATGGCATTCACATTGATTTTTTGAGGAGCATATTCCGTGGCCATGGATTTGGTGAGCTGAATAACCGCTCCTTTTGACGCGCAGTAGGCACTGCTTTGCGCAAAACCGATGATGCCTGCGATCGAAGCCATATTGATGATCTTTCCTTTGCCTTGCTTGAGCATATGCGGTATCGCATGTTTGCTTCCCAAAAATACCCCACGCGCATTGACAGCCATCACTTGATCCCAATCCTCTTGCGTCATCTCGTGCAAAGGTTCTCCTTTTTCAATCCCCGCATTATTCACCAAAATATCCACGCGACCGTACATTTTTACACATTCATCCACCATTTGTTTTACATCGGATTCTTTGCTGACATCGGTTTTCACAAACACAGATTGTCCCCCTTGCTTTTCAATCAAATCCACAGTTTCCTGCCCGCCTTGTGTTGACCAATCGGCAACGACGACCTTGGCCCCTTCTTGAATAAACAAAAAGGCGATCGCTCTCCCAATTCCAGATCCGCCTCCCGTCACAATAGCGACTTTATCTTGTAAGCGCATAAAAGATTATTTAGGAATGATGGGGATATTGTAAAACAAAAAAAGCGGTTTGTCCGCTGATTTTGAAATGTTCTTTTTTAGTTTTAGGGGGGATCGTCCAGTTCGCTCTTCACTCCTCTCTCGTGGCACAACCAATTCTTTACTCTATTCTATCTTGAATAGTTATGAGTGGCCTGCCACTCGAAGCTCCGAAGGAGCGAAGAGTGGTGCCCCGGGAGGGAATTGAACCCCCATTAGTGGCTTAGAAGTCCACAGTTCTATCCATTGAACTACCGGGGCATGACGCAAACAATACGAAAAAAAAAGAGTGGTGTCAAAGATGCTGCCATCCCCACGAAGGTGGGGATCCATCGCATACCAGGAAACGATGGACCCCTGCCTCCGCAGGGGTGACTCGAGGAAAAAATCAACAAACCCCTTATTCCTTTGCACCAGGATGAAACTTTTTATGCACGTCGCGCAATTGTTTATTGGTGACGTGCGTATAGATCTGTGTTGTTGTGATCGACTCGTGACCAAGCATGGATTGTACGCTACGAATATCCGCACCTTCGCGCAACAATCCTGTGGCAAACGTATGGCGTAGTGTGTGTGGAGTGATATGTTTGGTGATTCCCGCAGCCGTGGCGCAGCGTTCCACCATTCGCTGAACTGAACGAGGGGTGAGAGGACCGGCTTCTTTGCGTCCTCCTTTGGCACGATCGTGGGAAACAAACATGAACAAAGAAAGGTCGCGGCGTTTGGACAGATATTCTTGAACGGCTTGTTTGGCGCGATCGGTTAAAAAAACCACACGCGGCTTATCCCCCTTACCTCGCACGGTAAACTCGTACCGTTTCAAATTCACCTCTTCTATTTTTAAATTCGTAGCTTCAGACACGCGCATGCCTGTTGAAAACAGCAATTCCAAAATCGCGCGATCCCGTAGTGCCACAAGCCCTTCGGAAATCCGCAGCGGTTGCGCTAAAAGTTGTGTTAACTCATCTTCATCCAAAAATTCCACCACACGCTGTGGTTGTTTGGAAAGTTCGATTTTCTCCGAAGCCACTGAAGGCACGTCACGCCGCGAAAGATATTTGAGAAATGATCGCAGGGCAATGAGGTGATAATTCTGTGTGCTTTTTTTCATAAACTCTTCCTCGCGCCCCTGTGCAATACGGTTAAGCCACAAACGGTATTTGCGAATCATCTCAGTGGTAATCAAAGCGGGGGACGCTACTTTTGCCCAATCCGCAAATCGCCGTAAATAAAAATGATAATTACGGATCGTACGAGGAGATCGTCCGCGTTCCACCTCGAGGTATTCTAAAAAATCGGTGATGTACTGATCCATCTTGGTCTTAGCCATATGAAGATATTATACGACGCTTTTTCTTTCTCGTCGCCGTTGATATCCACTGTTCTTTTGTGATAGTCTACACGAGTAATCTACAAACTTTATCCTATGGAAAATAAAACGATCTTTGACACAGTGAATTCCAAAACAGCTTTTGGTATTGGCTTTGTAAGCGCAATTCTTATGGTGGGAACCCTCGGATTCATTGTCTTGGGTGGATGCTTCCTCAAAGGAGATTGCACAAATCTAAACGGCAATGCCGCACAGGCGGATGATCTTGCCATAGCAAAGGAAGAGGCTCCCGCTGCCGCCCAAGTGGCGGCCGATGAGCCTGCCTCCATCCCCATTGTCTCCAGCACGGATCATATCAGAGGAGATGAAAACGCTCCGATCACCATTATTGAATATTCGGACTTCGAGTGTCCGTATTGCAGCAAATTCCATGAAACCATGGTGCAGGTTATGGAAGAATATGATGGGCAAGTCCGCTGGGTCTATCGCCATTTCCCTCTTTCCTTTCATCCAAACTCTCAATCCGCAGCCGAGGCTTCCGAATGCGCGGCCAATCAAGGAAAATTTTGGGAGTACGCGGACAAGCTTACGGAAAATCGCGCCAGTCTTGGGGCTGATGTGTATCTTTCAATCGCAGGGGAACTTGGACTTAACACAACCACATTCCAATCCTGTTTAGATAATGACGAGGAAGAAACCACGATCACCACCATGTATCAAGGGGGGATAGGAGCCGGAGTAACCGGCACTCCAGGGTCATTCATTATTGATAGCAAGGGAAGTGCAACCCCTGTCAAAGGAGCTCTTCCGTTTGAAACCGTCAAAACCATGTTAGATGAAATTCTTGCGGAATAATCATCTCAATAATCTATCAACTTTATGAGCCAAGAACACGGTTTACACCCCGTCGAAGGGGAAGCGCCTCAAAAAAAATACACTGAAGTTATTTTAAAAGAAGAACAACGTAATCTCCTTCTTATTAAACAAGAACACTATCAAGGAAGGATTGAGGAAAGAAAAAAAGATCGAGGATTTGTGGCGCCGGAAAGGACGAATGATCATTATGCGTACTATGACGCTTTGGCCAAAGAAAAAGCTGTATCACTTCTTTTGGAAAACGGACGCGTAACATTATCCGAAGTGCAAAGTTTTATGGAAAAAGACATGCAAAACTTCTGGAATGACTCGTATCGTGATGATCTTGATTCGGCAAATCATGTTATTGCCGATCACCTACCCTTGGTGACCCGAGCAAGCGAAAACGCCATGGGAGTCTTGGATGCTTATAACGAAGGACAAATGGATAAACTCCTGGACGCGCAACTTCCCTAAATTTTCACGCAAAAACCACCAAAAGCCCAAGGCAAATGGTGGTTTTTTGATTGACTTCTCACCTAGACCTTGATAAGAAACAGGCAGTTCCTTCCAACTTCAAGGAGTACGCCATGGACATCTCCTCTTTTACCCGTAAAGAAATCGGTCAGATTGCTGCAGTCTTGGTGCGCATTGGAATCGCGCGAGAGGACATTGGTATTATTTTTGATATGTGTCCGATATCCGTAGATAATCAACTTAGGGAAGCCGGATATCTTCGTCTTGCAAATATTCCGGGATGGCACCGTGGAATTTCCAGAAAACTTGATCTTGTCGTGATCCGTGCAAATACCTATCTCGAAAACTTCGATGAAAACGCGCAAAATGATCAGCTCTCGGATGTACAAAAAGAAGTGCTTCGTCTTGCCCTTCAGTCATGGCTTGATCGCAATGAAAATCTGAACCCTTACGAAGGGTATCATTCAAGTTGCAGTCGCCAAGCGGTGGTACGCCGACTCTATCGGCTGGGAATCCGCAAGGCGGCCATTCCTCGCATCACGGGATATGATTACCAAGTCGTACGACTGGATCTAAAAGGATATTGCCCAAAAGAACATGATGAAAGCCGAGCCTATGCAAACGTATTTTGTGACTATGCCGAAAGCGTTGCAAAAGCAGCTGCCGGAACGTATGTGGAAGAAGGGATCGGAGACGCGAAATGGTACGGCGAGGTCTTGGGACGCTATCTCCAAGTGTCCGAAATATTTGCCTTTACACATGGCACCCTCATTGCCACCCATACCCTTGCAACTCCGTCCTTCACCCCTGTGCAAGAACCCTATGTGCGACTGTATTTGGCCATGATCGGGGAACCAAAACTCCTCAATAGACGCCTATCACCCAAAGAAATCCTGCGGAATATCACCCTTTGTTTTGAACGCTATATGGGGGAAGTTGCGTCCGGAACAACCCTCCCTCCGGAAAATAAGTGGGATATCATCAAGGTGCTTACATCGGGAGGAAATGAGCGTGACAATATTTGGCCCGTGTGGAAACAAGAATGGTGCGATGTGCTCGATACGCTCATGGGAGAATTGTCTGAACGTGAGCGCTTTGTTGTCCGTAAGATCTATGGATTTGATGAATCTCCGGTGAAATCAGAAAAAATTGCAAAAGGTATGGGCCTCTCACGGATCTGGATTGATCGCATATCTCACGGAGCGCTCAATCATATGAGAAAAAAGGCCGCGTTCTGTATACTGCAAAGTGAAGCCATCACCCTTGGGGAAATTGGTGAGGCGCAATCGGGTCTTAAAGAAAAACTGAACGAAGCGCTCACAATGATCGAGTGGTTGAAGCAAAAACCTGTGGTTGTTTCCGAGACAGGCATGGAAATGGAAGATGAGGAAGTTTTGAATGAACATCTGTTCAGACGTGTAGATGAACTTGAGCTTTCTGTACGTGCAGCAAACTGCCTCCAAAACGCCGGAATCGAGTATATCTTTCAGTTAGTAGAGCGTACGGAAGCCGATATGCTCAAGACTAAGAACTTTGGTCGCAAATCGCTCTATGAGATCAAGGAAATTCTGGCGGAAATGTGTCTTTATCTTGGAATGAAAATGGATAAAGCAAAACTCCCAGAAAATCATCCGAGATGGCATCCTCCCGACCCTGATGTGCTTACAGACACCAATCCACATCTCCTGAAACCTGTGGAGCAGCTGGGCCTTCAGAAATCCACCTGTTTCAAACTTCAAAATCGCGGCATCTTCTATATCTATGAACTTGCGGAAAAAACTGAGGCAAGCCTCTGGGATGTATATTGTTTGAATTATTGGGATATGGGTCCAATAAAAGAAGCTTTGGGATTGATCCAACTTGCCCTCGGTATGAAGATTCCAAAAAAGCCGCCTCAAGAATAAGCGGCAACGAACCAGCCTTAACCGCTGGTTTTTTCGTTGTTTCATCGGTAGGGGCAAACGGCCGTTTGCCCCTACCGTCAACGACCGATTGACGAAAACACTCTTTTTCGGTACTCTTTTGCTACTAATTCCTCGCGGTGGCTTGGGAAAAAGATTGAGCCCTCTTCCTTGGCTACACGCATGAATATTCGTTACTATGCTCGATGTCAAAAAGAAACAAAAAATTATTGAGAAGTTTCGCGCCCACGAGTCGGATACCGGCTCTCCCCAGGTGCAAATCGCGATCTTGACTCAAGAGGTTAAAGATTTAACCAAACATCTCAAAACCCATAAAAAAGATTTTTCCAGCCGCCGCGGACTCATGAAAAAGGTCAATGAGCGTCGTCGCCTCCTCAAATACTTGGAGCGCGAGGATGCAAAGGCCCATGCCAAACTGGTGGAGGATCTCGGACTTGTTTAATTAAAAAACCCGCCGCAAACCGGCGGGTATTGTCGTTTTATGCAGCATGCAGACCAAAAAGTTGGAATCTTCATTGATAGCCAAAACATGTATCACAGCGCCCGGCACCTTTTCAATCGACGGGTGAATTTTAAAAACATCCTTGAGGATGCGGTGGCCGGACGCAAACTCATCCGCGCTATGGCTTACGTCATCAGCACCAAAACCGAGGAAGAACAACCCTTTTTTGAGGCATTAGAAAAAACTGGCATAGAGCTTCGGGAAAAAGAATTAATCGAGTACGCAAGCGGCGCTAAAAAAGCCGATTGGGATGTGGGAATGGCAATCGATGTCGTTCGCATGCTCGATATGCTCGATGTCGTTATTTTGATCACCGGGGACGGCGACTTTGTCCCCTTGGTGGATTTTGCTCAAAATAGAGGAAGAATTGTGGAGATTATGAGTTTTGGAGAGACGACTTCTTCTCGTTTGATCGAGGCCGCAGATCGTTTCCGAGATCTTTCCAAAGAAAAAAAACGTTATCTTTTTTTCTCCCATCCAAAACACGGATAGTGGTTTTGTGAGGTTTGACCGGAAAATTTCCGGCTTTTCCTGGCTAAATCATTAACTCTTTCCGGTTGAGACTCTGAGACATCGAGAACTCTCGATCTCTTCCGTCTCGACCGGATCCATTTTATGCCTACGCAATCAAAGCGTTTTGAAACCCAATGGGGAGGAAAAACCCTCGCTATTGAGGTGGGCAAATATGCCCAACAAGCCAATGGATCTTGCATGGTCCGTTATGGCGACACCGTGGTTTTGGCAACCGCAACCATGAGTGAAGAAATTCGTGAAGGATTGGATTTTTTCCCGCTCACCGTCGAGTTTGAAGAGCGATTTTATGCAGCCGGTCGCATCAAAGGTAGTCGATTTATGAAAACCGAGGGGCGTCCCACAGACAATGCCATTTTGATGGCACGTTTTGTAGACCGTGCCATTCGCCCACTGTTTGATGATCGTATCCGCAACGAAATCCAAGTGGTGGTGACTTGTCTTGCTTTTGATGGAGAAAATGACCCGGATATTTTGGGTCTTATCGCAGCCAGTTGTGCGCTTCATATCAGCGACATTCCTTGGAACGGCCCTATCGCTGACATTCGTATAGGACAGATCAACGGTGAATGGGTTATCAATCCTACCTATCTTGCGCGGGAAAAGTCTGATCTGGATCTTGCTTTTGCCGGCACTCCGGAAAAAATCATTATGGTAGAGGCGGGATGCAATCAAGTATCAGAACAAATCATTCTTGATGCTTTCTGGTTTGGACAAAAACATCTTCAAGACCCAATTAAACTTATTGAAGAAGTGCAAAAAGGGTTTGGAAAGAAAAAGCGCGACATGCTCTCCCCAAAAAATGAGGAACAGAAACTCACATTTGAAAAACGAGAGAAAGTGGAAGCTCTGGCAAAACCTTTTATCGAGACTCAAATTCAAGAACTCTTTTTTGCCAAGCCTAAAGCAACGAAAGCGGAGCGCAATGAGCAAAAACGCACACTCAAACAAAAAATAAAAGAATATCTTTTGTCTCAAGGGGTTGAAATGGACGATGTTCATTATGGAACCTCTATAGCTTTGAATATTTTGGAAAGTGAGGTTGTACAAAAGATCCTCAAAGAGAACAAACGTGTGGACGGCCGATCATTAACCGAGGTGCGCCCCCTGGAAATTGAGGTTGGTGTTCTTCCGCGCGTCCACGGATCCGGACATTTTATGCGAGGAGAAACCCAGGTGGTTTCTTTTGTCACTTTGGGAGCGCCGGGAGATGAACAAACACTCGACAGCATGGAAATGGTTGGGACCAAGCGTTATTTCCATCATTACAATTTTCCTCCGTATTCTGTGGGAGAAGTAAAGCCTATGCGCGGCCCAAGTCGCCGTGACATCGGTCATGGAGCGCTTGCGGAAAAAGCCATTCTTCCCATGATTCCAGATAAAGAAAGCTTTCCTTATACGATCCGCGTTGTCTCTGAAGTCTTCGGATCCAATGGCTCAAGCTCTATGGCTTCCACTTGTGGATCTACACTGTCTCTTATGGACGCAGGCGTGCCTATCAAAGCCCCTGTTGCAGGAGTAGCCATGGGTCTTGCATCCGATGAAAAGGGGGACTGGAAAATCATCACTGATCTGCAGGATTTGGAAGATGGTAAAGGGGGTATGGACTTTAAGATTGCAGGGTCAGAACAGGGAATCACCGCTATTCAAATGGATACAAAAACGAGTGGGCTTTCGAAAGAAATCGTGGAAAAAACCGTTTGGCAGGCGAAAGAAGGACGCGCTCATATTCTCAAGTCTATGCTTGATATAATCGCTGCTCCTCGCCCAGATCTTTCTCCTTATGCACCACGCATTATCACCTTGCGCATCAACCCTGAACGTATTGGAGATGTGATCGGTCCTGGAGGAAAAATGATCAATGAAATTATTGCAACAACAGGAGTTGCGGCGATTGATATTGATGATGATGGTTTAGTAATGATTACCTCGACTTCGGCAGAAGGAGCAAAGAAAGCGGAGGATTGGGTACGCAATTTGACCAAGGATGTCATTGTGGGAGAAATCTATAAAGGTAAGGTGGTACGCATCATGGACTTTGGTGCCATTGTAGAGTTTTTGCCAAAACGCGATGGTATGGTTCATGTCAGCAACATGGCTCCTTGGAGAGTGGATAGAGTAGAAGATATTGTGAAATTAAAAGATGAGGTGTTTGTAAAAGTATTAGCCATCGAAGACACGGGTAAAATTTCACTTTCTATGAAAGAAGCTCCGGGGAATGTCTATCCCGAGGCTCCTGCACAAAAACCGAGGCCTCCTCATGACGGGCAAGGACCTTCCCGACCGTTTGGAAACAGGGGTGGAAGACCAGAACGCCGGCCTTTCCAGGCACATTCCCAGGTCCCCTTGAAACGAGACGAGTAATCCCGCACACTGACAGAGGGAACTATGACACCTTATCTCAACATCCCTCTTTCTCGAAACAGAAAAACAACCCGCCATCATTCTCGGTGGGTTGTTTGGTTTTTTGTACTTTGCATTATAGTGGGGATTCTTCTTTCTTGGAGAATTGTTGACGTTTTTCTCACAAGAGACACAGTTTTTGAAGCAGCACCAGAACATACTGCTGTTATGGTCCGTTTCCATCCTTCTCAAAACACCTGGGATGATCTCTCTTGCCTGCTTGGTCAAACCACCCTTATATCAAATCGACCTATTACCATTCGAGATATCCAACCGTTTGTAAAAGGGGAATTTGCTGTCTTTTTCGATGAACAGGGAGGAAAGAGTCTTGGGATAAGGGCTTCGGAAAAAGAAATACCAAAGGATTTATTGGATAAACTTGGAATTTCCATTCAAAAAATCAACAGACAGTTGTTTCTTTTGTCTGAAACCCTTATGCCCATAGGAGGAAAACCGAAGGGGATATATTCTCGATCTTCTTTTCTTTCTCTTGGAACCATTGGGAGCTTGTCTTTAAAAATGGATGAATCTTCGTGGATCTCCGGACCCATTGCACAAAAAAACGATCAGATAAACATTATTTTGCCAAATCCAGGGATAAAACCTGATGAGGAGATGAACATTCCTGAAAATACACTAGCGGCTTTGTCTATACAGGGTTTGACATTACTTGATCATAAAATTATTTCCACGTCATTGAGCAATCTTGTAGGATTAGAAAATGGATTTTTCACGATTTTAGAAGAAAACATCAATGGATCTTTAAATATTTTGCTGGTCAAAAATGATTCTGGTGAAGATTTTCAATATCTTTTATCTACAAAAACATCAAAAAACAAAGAGGAAATGATTCGTCTCTTAAAACAGGTGGTGGCTACCAATGAACCGACTGTGGAAAACTGGGAACTGAAAGACGGAAGTCACGCATTAGAGATGGTTGCTGACCCAAGTAATATCAGTCATGAGGAAATCAACATAGTTGGAACTCCTCTTGTCCGTTTTTCCATGAAAAACGGTAATGAAATACATTTTTGGCAAGAGAATGATATTATTATCCTCAGCAACTCTTTTACTCTTACTGGTCAATATCTTGAACAGCATTCAGATATAAAAATGGGGGTGTTTTATCTGGATATTGAAAAAACCATTCCTTTTGTTAGAAATCGTGAAATGTTTGGATCAGAATATTTTTCTGTTAACTTTTTGAGCAATATTCGTGTATTTGAAATAAAAACAAAAGGAAGTAATGTTATTTTCACAATAAAATAGGTTCTGTGGATAAGTTGTACATAAACAGTCAAAAATGTGGATAAGTATATTTATTCAAAACAAGCCTTGAACAACAACTGATTTCAACAAGTCAGTTTTTTGTTTAATTCTAGTGATAAATCTACCTTTGACTATAAGGCAAAAAAATGGTATAGTGTTGATGTTAGTTCTTTCAACAATATTTGGGAATTTTTCCGAAAAAAAGTGTCCCCACTTCTTTTTTCGGAAAATACCCCGCTTCTCTACTGTTCTGATTGAGCAAAAAAACAAAAACAAAAGCAAACATCTAGGTTCGCTCGTCCTATGCAGTCGCTTGCGACTGTCTCGAGTAAAACCAATGAATGGTAGAGGGGGATATGCGTTATGGTGAAGGCTTCATGCTGTATGGGCACCGAGTTTCGCGCCGGAAATCTTTTTCCGACCCAAAACCCGATGCCCAAAAAGCTGGCTAACACCAGTCGAGGGCGAAGCCTTAAAATATTATATTCCGGGCCTACGCCCTCTTTTCTTTTTCAAAAATTTCCGTTGTCAGAATATCCGAAAAATGCTATTCTTTTTTTATCTTATTCCCTCTGAAAAAACGTATGGACAAGGCACTTCTTGAAGAACTTACAAAAAATCTTCTTTCCGAAAAAACGCGTTTAGAGCAAGAACTCTCTTCCATTTCTCATCGAAATACAAAAGCGGCCACAACCGACTTTAATGCGGATTTTCCAAACATGGGGGACAAAGAAGATGAAAATGCCTCCGAGGTTGCTCAATTTTCCGACAATCTTTCCTTGGAAGGAGAGTTAGAAAAAGCTCTGCGCGATGTAGAATCAGCTATCAAAATGGTTGAAAAAGGAACCTATGGTAGTTGTAAATACTGTGGAAACATTATTGATGAGCGCCGACTACGTGCTCGTCCAACATCCACTTCATGCATCCAATGCAAGAAAACGCTCACACAAGAACTCTAAGCCCATGGATAGTGAGTGGCATCTCCTTGGTCGTGGGAATCATTGTTCTTCTCGATGAGATAGCAAAATGGCATATCATACAAAAACTCCCGATAAATGGGGAGTTTTTTGAGTGGTCTTTTTTTACAATCGGTCTTCATAAAAATTTTGGCATTGCTTTTGATATTCCCTTTACTCCTGTCGCCACAATCTCGGTTTCCGCCATTCTTGGCATTCTCTTACTTAAAATTATCCTCAAACATTTCTCCTGCACTCCGCTTATTTCCCTTGCCGCCATAATGATTGTTCTGGGAGCATCAGGAAATCTCTATGATCGCATCGCCTATGGTTTCACTGTGGACTATCTTCTCTTTTTTGATACTTCAGCCTTAAATATCTCAGATTTTATTATTGTCTCTGGCGCTCTTCTGTTGATTTTTGCCTCGCGCACAAAAAAATCAATTGACAAATAACAAAAATCCGCTATTCTGGAACTATAAGAACCCCCCAAAAAAAGGGGGTTTTATGTATTCCAAACATGTGACAACACTTGCCCTTTGCGGCATTCAGCCAATTCCGGTTTTTGTAGAGGCTGATATTTCACCGGGCCTGCCACAATTCCAAATTGTGGGATTACCAGATGCTATGGTCAAAGAGGCAAGAGATCGTATCCGCTCTGCCATTAAAAATTCCGGTTTCCCATTTCCACGCACGCGCCTCACCATCAATCTGGCGCCAGCTGATGTAAAAAAACAGGGAACTTTTTACGATCTTCCCATTGCCCTTGCAATTCTTTTGGCAGAAGGTGAGTTTTCAAAAGAAATGATTCTTGATTCCATTTTCATGGGAGAACTCGCCTTAAACGGAGACATACGATCTGTAACCGGAACCCTGGGCGCTGCTCTTTTGGCACAATATCTCAAAACAAAAAACGTTTTTGTTCCAAAAGAAAATGTTCAAGAAGCTTTGGCGATCCCATCCCTGTCTATTTTTGGCGCCTCCTCCCTTATCAATCTTGTTTTACATCTAAAAAAAGAACAGGTCATTCCTCCTGCCCACAAAATAAAACAAGGACGCAAAGCCCACTCTGTTTACCCCATCCTTTTGGAAGACATTAAAGGTCAAGCTCATGCTAAACGAGGTTTGGAAATCACTGCCTCTGGTGCGCACAATGTGCTTCTCAAAGGCCCGCCGGGAACAGGGAAAACCATGCTCGCCCGTGCCCTCCCCTCTCTTTTACCATCACTTACCTATCAAGAATCCATTGAAACCACTTCCATTGCTTCTGTAGCTGGAATTTTAAAATCTAACCAAGGCCTCATTATTGAGCCGCCTTTTCGTCATCCACACCACTCAAGTTCAGCGACTGCTCTTGTGGGGGGAGGTTCCTGGCCAAAACCGGGTGAGGTAAGCTTGGCGCATCGTGGAATATTATTTCTGGATGAGCTTCCGGAATTTTCTCGTCATGTGCTCGAACATTTGCGCCAACCCATGGAAGATGGGGAAGTGACGATCTCTCGGGTAGCAAACACTATTCAGTTTCCTGCACGCTTTCTTCTGGCCGCCACTATGAATCCTTGTCCTTGCGGTTTTGCTGATGATCCAAAACAAACCTGCACTTGCACCCCTTCCATGATTCATCATTATCGCAAGCGTCTCTCGGGCCCGCTTCTCGATCGTTTTGATTTGATCATCGAAGTTCCTCGACTGGACCCAGACGCTTTTTGTTCTTCCCATGTGCAAGAAACATCGAAAGAAGTACAAAAACGAGTGGAAAAGGCGAGAACCATCCAACAAAAACGTATGAAAAAAGCTGGGATCTTTTCAAATGCCGAGATCCCCGCTTCTTTGCTTGATACATTTTGTAAAAAAGATACGGAAGCTTCAGAAATTTTGCGACAAGCCTTGCGACAACAGCGTATTTCCGCACGCGGCTATGCCCGCGCTTGCAAAATAGCTCGCACAATCGCGGACATGGAAGAATGTGAATATATTTCCGCACCCCATATTGCCGAGGCACTCCAATACAAAGAAGGAAACTCACTCATGACTTAAAACGGAGATAGAGATACACAAGCCCGAGCAAACAAATCCAAGCTACTCCAATACCATCGAGTAATCGCATGCGTGTTGTGTATTCTTGCCAACTTCCCCAACTTCCCATTTTCCAAGAAATCCTCCGTCCAAAAATCATTCCAATAATAAGAGCTGCGATCCCAACAGCTGGGATCAAAGAAAGAATAAAAAGCACATACACACGAGCGCCAAGTGCCCATCCTTGCGTAAACAAAAGTGCGCCAAGGGAAGGTGTGCGTAAATAGCGGGCGCGCAATTTCTCTTCAGGCTCCAGTACAAGATGATACCCGCAGCCTTTACAAGTATGATTCCATTCTTCCACCTTTGCCTGACATTGTTTGCACAATCGAGGTTGCATAGAAAATAAAATGTTGAATAAGATATCTGACACTTTGAAATCATCCCGCCACATACAACACTACGTCGTCGTCGCCTTAAGCGGGAAAGATAGTTGATATTGCTCGGCAGCCCGACTAGCATCGGGTGACTATTGCCGATAAAAATCTTTCCCTGGTATATGATCAGTCATCACGTACGTGATAACCGGACGTTATACGATGAAGGATAAAAATAAAGAATAAAAAAGGACAAAGATTAAAGGTCAAAGGTTAAACCACCACCGAAGACCGCACCCCAATGCCCTCATCCCGATCACGAGGATCACACCCGCTGAAGTCAACCCGCCGACCGGCACGGCCCCAAAACGCGTAAGGCACAACGACGACGGAGGACCGAAAAAAAGCTCCTGTAAGACAAGAGACACTTTCTTTGTTTGTGGGGTTCCATGCATCATCAAGAGGTTTTCCTGTTTCCGAAAGATGAATCATAAAGGCTGTGATCCAATCTTCGGGAGTCATGCTTGTTTCACCATGATAAGGAGAGTCTTCATCATCTTGAGCTTTTTGAAGAATGGAAAGGTATTCAATGGAGGTTTTGTTTGCTTCAAGAGAAGGTCGAGCAACAAGATCTCCTTGGGATGTTCCTTTACCTTGTCGGGGAATAGAAGCAAAGCCCATGGGAGCTTCAGTATCTTGTGAGTCAGAGTTTGATGGTTGAAGAAGATGAACCGTCCAACCGGGAAAGGAATCTTGATTGTCTTCTTGTTCCCTAAGTATCTCCATCTTTGTCTTCCCCCCATGACCTTCTTTTGTAAAAAACTGTGGATAATAGACAAGCTTGGGGGAATTTCCTATGTCTGCTCCTTGATATCCTGACCATGTATAGAGAGGATTGCCAGTATCAAGGGGAAAGGATGGATGATCCTTCTTGTACTTAAGGAGAAATTGTTTGAGGGTTTCTTGGAGGGAGTCGAGACTCATACCAAAGGGAACGAGGAGGAGTTTGGTAAAGCCTTGGTCGTGTTTAGTGGAAAGTTCACCACGACGTTCAAACAGACACATGGCGATTTGTTCGAGAGTTGGAACGGGATATTTATGACCATCTATACCAGTGATGGCTCCTTCTTTGAGGATGCCTACTTCCTCAAGAAGCTCTACTTGAAAATCGTATTGTTTACGAAGATGATAATGCTCCTCTACATACTCAATGGCTCTGGCGGGGTCTATCTCTCCTTTCTTTGGTTCCCTATTCTTAAGCAGATATTCAAAACGTTCGAGAAGGAGAGCGAGTCGTTCAAGATCTGGAATGGAAAGTTTACAGGTCGCCTCACGCAGGAGGTCGGACTTACCAAGAGATTCTCTTGGAATCCCGTGAGCTTTTGTAAAATCAATGATCTCTTGTCGCAGAGTTTCAAAATGCGCGCGGTATTGTTCAGGAAGAGAATCACGAACACTTGAAACCGAATCCATGATGGCTTCGCCAAGAAGCGCAGAAGACGCCGGATCCTCGCCTGTGCGGGGATGATAGTCGTGGGAGGAATGTGCTTCTGTGGGAATGATGCTGGGAAAAAATCTCATACCACTCTAGGATACGCGATCTATAAAACGAAAAACAGACCCGATGCGGGCCTGTCTTCTGTAATCTACTATGAATTTTTTATCGAATATAATCAAGAGGGTTTTGAAATTTGCCATCTTTGATAATCTCAAAGTGCAAGTGAGTTCCCGTTGAACGTCCGGTTGTTCCGGTCTGACCAATCGGGTCTCCGGCCATTACCACATCTCCCACTTCCACGTAATTTTTATTGTGATGTGCGTAGCGTGTGACATAACCATCTCCATGATCAATCTCTACAGTTAATCCATATCCATTGCGCCAACCACTATAAATCACTACCCCATCCCTTGCCGCATAATTGTTAGTTGTGTAATCCCCGTCAATATCAAGTCCTGTGTGCCGCCAGCCGTAATACTGGGTGATGACATACCAATCCGAAGGCCAAACCCAAGATCCTGTCCCGCTTGATGGACTTCGCGCGGTTGGAGCTGTGGTAAACAGGTTGGAAACCGGGGCAGTACGTGAAACGGGAATGTAGGTAGAAGGAGGTTCTCCCCCCGGAAGTACGAGACTTTGACCAATACTCAAGGTATCGGTGGAAGAAAAATTATTAAAAGATAAAATTGTTTCCATGTCTGCAGAATAACGTTGTGCAATACTCGAAAGCGTATCTCCGTTTTTCACCTGATAGATAACGCCATCAACCGGAGGAATGGAAAGTTCTTGTCCTGGGCGGATCACACTGCGAAACGTTAGATTGTTCGCCCACAAAATCGTACTAAGACTCAAACTGTGTTTTTCCGCAATCGCCCCGAGGATATCTCCTTCTTGTACTATATACGTAATTATCTCGGTTCGTGTTGTGGAAGTCGCGGATTCCTCGGTTGTCTGTATGGGAGGAGTAGAAAGAGAATCACCCCCTACGCGCGTGGTGACATAATCCTCGCCGATGTAGTTCAAATCAATGTGAGCATTTACATCAACAACCGTATCTTCCATATAACTGGAAGAGAAAAGTTGACTGTTGTTTTTTGCGGTCACGGTCTCAACACTTTCCACATCATGATGAGCCACAAGACGATAAAGGGCGCTTCTTTGTCCAAAGGATTCAGCGCGCACCTCCTCACCTGTAATGTTGATAGCACTCGTTATAATAGCGAGAGCGACAACTGCCGCATGAAAGGCATAACGGTTGGAAACAATGTAAGCAGCCCTGTGCTTGGCCGGTCCAAGAAAAACAGTTAAGTGACGACGAACAACGAGAACAAGACGATAAACAGGAAGGACGCCTGTGTAAACAAAAAAACGCCAGACCGCAGCGAAAGGTGGAAAAACCTTTCGAAAAAATGGTCCACTATGGCGCTTCAAGAAAATGCACCCGCGAAGTAGGGTCAAAAGGGTGCGAACAATCCATTGTTTAAAGACGAGTTGGATAGAAACCTCTTAGCTCCCTTGCCTCACGAGCGGTTGGAAAACGGAAACGACCAAAAACGATTTTCCTTTGCCCCTGAAGATTGGGTTATTACGGCTCTTCCGACAAAAAGCCCCTCCAAAAAAGCAGCGAAATCATACCATGGGAGGGGTATTCGGTCAATGGAAAAACTGCTCTTTTTAGCTAATCAAAGCAAAAAGTCTTATAGGTCTTTCGATGAATTCTACAGGGTCCAAATCGCCCGATCGCCTCTCTGTGAAAAAGAGTTCCATACCCCTTATGATCCTTAAAACCGTACTCCGGAAACTCTAAATGATAGGCCTCCATCATGTGATCTCGCGTCACCTTTGCCATGATCGAGGCAGCGGAAATGGATTTGACAATCTGATCACCTCGAATGATAGCCTTTTGTGGGAAGTTAATGCCCGGAATCGTCCAAGCATCAACCAATACAAAATCAATGCCTTTTAACTGCTCAAGTGCTCGACACATGGCCAAAAAAGTTGCTTGTCTGATATTGATCGTTTCAATCTCCTCTACGCTTGCTTGCCCGGTTGCCCAAGCCAAAGCTGAAGATGCAATAAGCTCAAAAGCTTTTTCTCTCGCCTTTGGTGTTAGCTGTTTACTGTCTTGCACTGTCTCGAGTTCTAATCCTAAGGGTAGCACTACAGCTCCGGCAACAACCGGCCCGGCCAAAGCTCCACACCCAGCCTCATCCACTCCGGCTACGCAAATAAAACCGCGCTCGCGCGCCTCGGATTCAAAATCATAATGAGATATGGTCTTCATAGTCTTCCATTGACGAAAATGGTATTTTTTCCTAGTATATCAACGTATTTTTCACTTTTTAATTCTCTAATACTCGCAACAATATACGTATGGATCTGACTTTATACGCCATAGGAGCAGGGCTTCTTGCTCTCATCTACGGAGGAATCCTCATCCGCTGGATCCTTAAACTCCCTGCGGGAGAAGGAAAAATGATAGGGATTGCTCTGGCAATTCAAGAAGGTGCTAACGCCTACATGGCTCGTCAATACAAAATGGTGGCCGCGATCGGTATAGTAATATTCTTTGTTCTTGGGGCTTTTCTTGGTTGGACCTTGGCTTTTGGATTTCTGGTTGGTGCGATTTTGTCCGCCCTTGCCGGAGTGATCGGTATGTCAGTATCTGTACGTGCAAATGTGCGCACTACCGAAGCGGCTAAACAGGGTCTTGCCCAAGCACTCAAAGTAGCTGTGCGCGGAGGATCAGTAACCGGACTTTTCGTCGTCGGCCTTGGAATTATCGGTGTTGCCGGTTTTTATGCTCTTACCCATGATGTCCATGCCCTTATCGGACTTGGATTTGGAGGATCTTTGATCAGCGTTTTTGCACGTTTGGGAGGAGGAATCTTTACAAAGGCGGCTGATGTCGGTGCTGATCTTGTTGGAAAAACCGAGGCGGGTATCCCCGAGGATGACCCTCGTAACCCTGCGGTGATTGCTGACAATGTCGGTGATAATGTAGGGGATTGTGCTGGAATGGCTGCCGATCTTTTTGAAACCTATGCAGTGACCACGGTTGCGGCCATCGTCCTTGGCACCTTGCTTTTCCCTCACAATCCTGAATTAATCTATTACCCACTTGCCCTTGGTTCTATCGCTATTGTCGCTTCAATTATTGGAACGCTTTTCATTCGTCTTGGAAAGGATCAAAAAATCATGAAAGCTCTTTACAAGGGTTTGGCAGCTGCAGGTATTTTAGCAGCTATTGGTTTTTATCCAATCACGCGCATCATGTTGGCACCTATTGCCGATCTTTCTTCTTTGAACATCTATTTTTGTTCCTTGGTAGGCCTCGTGATCACCGGTCTTATGATTATAATCACCGAGTACTATACAGGCACCCAATACTCTCCGGTCAAGAAACTTGCCGAAGCATCCGTCTCCGGTCATGGAACCAATATTATTGCCGGACTTGCCCTTTCCATGAAATCTACAGCCCTCCCTGTTTTAACCATTGTCCTTGGCATCCTTGTCGCTTATAACCTTGGTGGTTTATATGGAATTGCGATTGCGGCGATGGCTATGCTGTCTTTAACTGGAATCATCGTGACAATCGATGCTTATGGTCCGATCACAGACAATGCCGGAGGAATTGCTGAGATGGCCGAACTCCCAAAAGAAGTACGTGCTGTTACCGATCCTCTTGATGCGGTAGGCAACACCACAAAAGCTGTTACAAAAGCTTATGCGATCGGTTCGGCCGGGTTAGCCGCTCTTGTTCTCTTTGGTGACTATGTCCATGCCATTGAAGCCGAAGGTGTCACAATAAAATTTGAACTTGTGGACCCTCGTGTCATTGCCGGATTGTTCTTGGGAGGACTTATCACTTACTTCTTTGGAGCCCTGGCTATGGAAGCTGTAGGAAAAGCTGCCGGGTGTGTTGTGGTCGAAGTGCGTCGCCAATTTCGTGAGATTAAAGGCATTATGGATGGATCAGAAAAGCCTGATTATGGAAAAGCGGTTGATATTGTCACACGAGAAGCAATCCGCAACATGATTATTCCTTCTCTCCTTGCTGTATTTGCTCCTATCATTATCGGATTTACCTTAGGAGCCGAGGCTTTGGGAGGACTTCTTATCGGATCCATTATTACTGGGCTTTTCGTTGCTATCTCCATGACCACGGGTGGCGGCGCTTGGGATAATGCAAAAAAATACATTGAATCGGGAAATTATGGTGGAAAGGGTTCTGCAGCTCACGCAGCCGCAGTGACTGGAGACACGGTAGGGGATCCATACAAAGATACAGCTGGACCTGCCATTAACCCCATGATCAAAATCTTGAATATCGTCGCTCTCCTTATCGCCGCCTTGATTGTCTAAAATCCAAAAAAATTGAGTGTGGCAGAAAACTCCACTAAACGTGGGGTTTTCTTTTTATTTTGTACAAATTTAGGTCAAATCCCATTGACAACCTGGAGTTTTCTTATATTCTTAGTAGTCGCAATCACTCCCCTCCAACCCAAGGAGACCCCATGCGACCCCTGTTCATTTCCATCCTTACCCTTGCCTTTTCCGCCTGTATCAATCAACCCAAAACGACCGGCTATTTCGTCTACAAAGGCGAAATCACCGGATACTCGGTTGAAATCGTTGATAGCCTTTTTGGAAGTCGGAAGGACTGGACTCGTATCGTCCACCTCAACGATACAAACCGCTGTTCGTGGTGTGGCATCGCTGGCCATGACCATGAAAACGATGGACTCTGGGATGCCATCTTCTGGTGCGGTTACCCGGAGGTGACCAACGGCTGCAATGCCTTTACCCAAAGCACAAGAGGTGGATGGGTCTGGCAGCCTTGTCCATCAGATGATGGAAAGGTTGAGCCATTCACTGACACCGAGATTCTCGAAGCACAATCGCTCCTTTACAAGGCGGTTCATGACGTCTATGTTCCTGAAAACATGGTCGAAGATCTCGAAACGTGGAAGTGGAATCGAAAAATGGAATAAAGATCTCTCGCGTATCTACGCGACAAAGCCACCCTTCGGTCATTGTCGTTGGGTGCGCTTTTTTCTTTTGACACAAAAACTCAAGAAAGCTACACTTTCCGACACTATTATCTTTTATTTATGCCACAAATCGCTGTCGAACATCTCCCTAAAAATATCGTAAAATTTACGATCACGATTCCTCTTACCGAACTTGCCCCTTTTTTAGAAGATGCTGCTATGCACATCTCACAGGAAACCAGTATTCCTGGGTTTCGTCCTGGAAAGGCAAATTATGAAATCGTAAAACAACGCGTTGGTGAAATGAAAATTTACGAAGAGGCTCTGGAACCGTTGGTTAGAAAGACGTATATCGAGGCTTTGATGGGAGAAAAAATCGAGGCTGTTGGATCTCCAAAAATCGATGTGGTGAAATTGGCTCCTGGAAACGATCTGATTTATACCGCCGAAGTTACGCGTATGCCATCGGTAACACAAATGGCTGATTATAAAACATTTACTATTGCTCCAAAAGATATTCAAGTCGTGGATAAAGAAATTGACCTCACGCTCAAGGACCTTTCTCGCATGCAAACAAAAGAGGTGCGCGCACAAAAAGATGTAAAAACAACAGTAAAAGATAAAGTGGTCGTCTCCATGAACATGAAAAAAGACGGAGTAGCTATTGAAGGAGGGCAATCGCCAAATCATGCGATTTATCTTCCAGAGGATTACTATATTCCAGGCCTTAAAGATCAGCTTATTGGAATGACTGAGGGGGAACAAAAGACGTTTACGTTAAAATTTCCTGAAGATCATATACAAAAAATATTGGCTGGATCGGAAATTGAATTTGAAGTGACAATCAATGAACTTTACCACCTTGATTCTCCCGAAATAGACGATGCTTTTGCTCAATCCATTGGGCAAAAAGATTTAATCGGGTTGCGAGAGGTGTTAAAACACAATATTGCTCATGAAAAAGAACATGAAGAAGAGCGTCGCCAAGAAAAAGAAATGCTTGAAATGATCGCTAAAAAGTCTGATTTTGAAGAAATTCCCGATCTTTTAGTCAACGAAGAAATAAACAAGATGCTCTATGAACTTCAAAAGTCTGTGGAGCGCCAGGGAGTAAATTTTGAGGATTATCTCAAAAACATCAAACGCACAATTGCAGACTTAAAGTTAGATTTCACTCCACAGGCTCTCATGCGTATAAAAGTGGCTATCCTTCTTAGAAAAATAGCAAAAGACCTTGAAATTACAGTTAAACCTGAAGAGCTTGATCAGGAAATAGATGGATCAGCACAAATGTATGAAGATAATCCGGAGATAAAAAAGCATCTCTACTCTCCCGAGTACCGAGATTATACCGAGTACATGATCCGAAACCGTAAAACCATTCAAAAACTGCGTGAAGTAATGGTAAAAGCGTAAATGTGATCATCACAATCTATACAAAACCAAATGCGCGTGAGAATAAGTTGGTTTGGCTAGATGAAGACACACTCCAAATGTGGGTTGCCGCGGTTCCGGAAAAAGGGAAAGCAAATAAAGAACTGGTGGATTTTCTGGCAAAAACATGGAATATCCCAAAAAGTGAAATAATGATCACAAGAGGAGCTACAGCAAAAATAAAACAAATCACGATTCCAGAGTCTTATCGAGAAAAGATTCAAAAAACAGCCATCTAAGGCTGTTTTTTCTTTTCTGGAACAGGATCAAAACCGCCCGGAGAAAATGGGGTGCAATGTAAAACACGACGAAAAGCGAGGTAACACCCCTTAAAAACTCCAAAACGTAAAATAGCCACACGTCCATATTCAGAACAAGTCGGATAATATCGACAAGATCCGTAAGGTCGAAATATTCGCAACAATCCATGGTCAAAAGAAAGCGTTTTTTGATAAATAGAGATCAAAAAGGCAATAAAAATGCTCGGAAAACGAAAAAACATCATAATGATCAGGATGGTTTCTTTATATCCGAACGCTCCAATAATCTTAAAAGCTCGCTTTCTAAATCTGTAAAAGTGCACTTTGTCACTCCTTCTTTCACAAGAACAATCACGTCAAAACCAGGTCGAAAATCTTCCAGGTGTTTCTCTAAAACAGCTCGTAGTCGACGCTTAATCAAATTTCTTATCACCGCTCGTTTTGAAATCTTTGTTCCCACAACAACCGCAAAACGAGAATGAGAAAAATTATTCCTTTTGAATTTTATTCCAAGAACAATGTCAAAAACGCTCTTGCCACGTGCAAAGAGCGCTTTGATATCTTTTTCTTGCCGAAGTCGATAAATGTTTGGAAGCATGTTATTTCAACTTCTTTTCGGATGCGAGTTTTTTGCGTCCTTTTGCACGTCTTGCTTTAAGGACACGACGTCCGCCGACTGTCTTCATGCGGGCACGAAATCCGTGCTTTTTTACCTGTCGACGTTTTTTTGGTTGATAGGTTCTTTTAGTCATAATGAAAACATTCTACCATTCTATCCACATTTTATCAACTGTTTTATCCTCCATTCTTGCACTTGCTTAGGTGTGGATAAATCAACTACACTGGTAATCACTTCCTTCTTAGATTCTCTTTAGACCTTTATTTTATGGATACAAAAGATTTGTGGAAAGCTGTACTGGGAGAATTAGAGCTTACGTTGAGTAAGGCTAATTTCACAACATGGTTTCGTAACACCTTTATTGTTTCTTTTAGTGTGGATACGGTTGTCATTGGTGTCCCTAATTTATTCACTCATGCGTGGCTTGAAAAAAAATATCACAAACAGATTATTCTTTCTCTACAAAACCATACCAACAATCGCGTTAAAATAATTGCTTATCGTGTAGAAACTCGCCCAACCGATCCACAACAGATTCCTCAAGAAGAACCAATACCCGTCGAGGAAGCTTCCCAACAACCCTCGGCTGCACCTTACACTTACACTTCTCCTTCCTCATATCAACCACAGACAAACACTCAACCGGGAAGTGAATTTTCCTTAAACGGAAAATATACGTTTTCAAGTTTTGTTGTAGGAAAACAAAATGAACTGGCTCATGCCGCTGCCCAAGCTGTCTCCAGTCAACCCGGTGGGGTCTACAACCCTCTCTTTATTTATGGGGGTGTTGGGCTTGGTAAAACCCACCTTCTTCAGGCGGTGGGGAATGAATTACTTCGCAAAAACCCATCTATTCGTATCCTTTATGTTACCTGCGAGCGTTTTACCAATGACTATATCAATGCGGTACGCAGTGGTCAGGCGAGGGATTTTAAAAATCGATATCGTAATGTGGATGTATTCCTTGTGGATGATATTCAATTTATTACGGGAAAAGAAGGAACGCAGGAAGAGTTCTTTCATACATTTAACCAGCTTTATCAAAACAATAAGCAAATCATCATTTCTTCCGATCGTCCTCCTAAAGCTATTCCAACCCTTGAAAGTAGGCTCATTTCACGTTTTGAATGCGGAATGATGGCTGATGTAGGAAGCCCGGATTTTGAAACACGTGTTGCCATTTTAGAAATGAAATGTAAAGAAAAATCTTGTCCGCTTGCTAGAGAAATCCTGCATCATGTTGCCTCTCTTATCCAAAGCAATGTGCGGGAACTTGAAGGAGCTCTCAATAAAATCATTGCTTTTCATCAATTTAAAAACCTCCACCCTACTCTCGAAACTGTAAAACCAATTCTAGGAAGTTTTAGTGCAAATGCCACAAAAAAGACCGTGACCCCAAGACATCTCATTCATACGGTCGCTACCTATTTTGAAATCAAAGCTGAAGAACTCCTTGGAAAAAGTCGGGAAAAACGCCTCGCTTTCCCACGACAAATTGTCATGTATTTAATGCGAGAAGAAATGAAAGCAAGTTATCCTTCTATCGGCACCGAGCTTGGGGGAAGAGATCATACAACCGCTATGCATGCGTATGAAAAAATAATCAATTGTCTTGAGGAAGATGAAAAACTACAACATGATATTGAGCTTATTAAACAACGTTTATATAACGCTTAAATGTTGTGGGTAATAAGAGGGTTTTGTGGGATAAAAAAGTGGGTAAAATGTTTTTATGATTTTTTCTCTTTATTTCATCCACTGTCCCACACTTTCTTTACACAAGACTGCTCACAAATTTTTTTCTTAAAACCCCTTATCTTTCCTCCTCTTTTTTCACTTATCCTCCCTATCCACACCCCTTATTGTTATTATCTTTTATATATATCTCTTGAATTAATATGAAACTATCTTGCACAAGAGAAAATCTTTTTCAAGGACTCTCTATTACAAGTCATCTTTCAAATAAAAATGTAAATCTTCCCATTCTTCAAAATGTTCTTGTAAAAACAGAGGGGGGATCAATAAAATTTACTTCCACAAATTTAGAAATAGCTATTCATTGTATTATTCGTGGAAAAGTAGAAGAACAGGGTGAATATACTATTCCCTCCAAGCTTTTTTATGACTATGTTTCCCTTCTTCCAAACGAGATCGTTACCCTTATTAATCAAGATGAAGGAGTAGATATTTTTTGCGGTTCTTACGAAACAACAATCAAAGGACTTCCTTCTTCTGATTTTCCTCTTATTCCTTCTGTTCAGGCGCAGCGTTCTTATTCCATTCCTGTTGATGATTTTAAAAAAGCTCTTTCGCAAGTCCTTTTTTCTGTAGCAACAAACGAATCCCGTCCCGAACTTACGGGTATTTGTGCAAAATTTAAAAAAGGGGATGGAGAAAGTCTTCTTACTCTTGCTTCCACCGATTCTTACCGTCTTTCCGAATCCACCCTTCCCCTCATTTCTCAAGTAGATCAAGAAGAAACCGTTATTTTTCCCGCAAGAACCTTGGTGGAAGTAAACAGAATTCTTTCTGTGTTTAAAGATGATGTGGAATCCCCATCTTCCCTTACCGTGCAGTTATCTGAAAATCAAGTCGTGTTTGTTTTTGGTCCGGTGGAAATTATTTCTCGTATGATCGAAGGGTATTATCCGGATTATCAACAGATCATTCCTTCCACTTTTCAAACGGAAGCAGTGGTGGATCGCACGGATTTTATTAAATCCATTAAAACCGCCAGTCTTTTTTCCCGTACCGGGCTTTATGATGTCACATTGGAGTTTTTTCCAGACAAGCAACAAATCCACGTGAAAGCCCTTGATGCCAATCGTGGAAAAAACACCACAATTTGTATGGGGAATCTTTCGGGTCAAACAAACAACGTAACCGTGAACTACAGATACCTTCTAGACGGTTTAAATGCGATGACAAGCGAGCAAATACAATTTCAGATGATCGATGCCTCAAACCCTTGTCTCATACTGCCCAAGGGCTCTCATGAATCCTACCGCTATGTCGTGATGCCAATTCGGCAATAAAAAAATCCCTCGCACAGGCACGCGAGGGATTTTTTTACTCAAATGGACTCAGGGGAGAATCTTCTATAAACACCTCATCTGTCGTTGTCTGTGAGGTAAAAACCTCCACGATCATTCCGGCTGTTTGAATGTTTTCTCCGCTTATAAGGCGTGCCTTGGCATATAAAATCCATTTTCCATCCTCAGGAAGAGTCCAATCAAATATTTGATAAGGAGAGGAAAGTTCTCTAATACTCCCCACTGTTGTCGTTTCTCCTTGCCCAAAGGGTTTTTGGTAAAGAGAAAGTGAGGTGTATTGCGAAGGATCTTCTAAATACACAACGACCGTGTAAATATCAGAAACTTTTTGGATCAATTGATTGTTTTTCGGGTCCACAATCTCCACTTGCGCAGAGGAAGGATCTTCATTCATTTGAATCCCCACTGATAGAGAAGCGCTATTATCTACATTATCATAAGCAACCACCTTAAGAGTGTGATAACCTCGTGTGATATTGTTTGGCAAAGACAGATGGAGTTGATAGGGCTCGGAAGTGTCAGAGTCCAGATAATAACCATCAATATAAGCATCCACACGAGCAACTCCCAAAGGAGCATCTGCGTTCACCTGCACAGAAAATTCTCGATCATTGATTTCTTCTCCTTGCGAAGGAGATTCGATGGAAAGAGATGGGTAAAATGCGGGCCCATGAATATCATCATATTCGGTCGGTGGTTCACCTGCTGTGATTTTTATTCCCGTTTCTTGTTCTTTAGCGGAGATCCATGCGGCCACGGCAGATTCCCAACTTTCATATTGTGCATTTTCCTCCGGATGCTCGGGGATAGGGCCAAGTGGATCACTTGGATTCACATAGTGCAAAATAGAGTGATATTCGGCGTATTGCCGTTCTTCTTTTTGAGTATCTGGTGTGTAATCGGTTGCAAGTTTTCCTGTCGTTTTATCAACCGTAACTGTGGTGGTAGGGAGAACACCATCCAAAATTTCTTTTCCTGTTGCAAGAATTTCAGCATCAGGAAAGGATTCCACAGGATTTCCCATCAAAGCACGGGACATAAAACCGTTCCAAATAGGTCCGGCGACGGTAGATCCATCCGCCCCTTTTTTCATCTCAGTACTATCATTGTTTCCCACCCATACCCCTGTTACTAGAGAGGGGACATAACCAACAGTCCAAGCATCGTGGTAATCGTTGGTGGTTCCGGATTTTGCCGCAACCGCGCGATCCCCAAGTTGTAAATAACTTTCTGCCCCAAAGATAAACGACCGAGCATCATTGTCTTTAAGAACATTTGTGATCGTGCGCGCCACATTAGAATCAATTACCTGTTTTCCCTTCTCTTCTTTCCATTCATACAAAGTTTCTCCGTCATAATTTTCCACTTTTAAAATAGCAACCGGTTCATGGTAGACGCCCTCATTTGCAAAAACTCCGTAAGCGTTGGCATGTTCCAATAATTGCACCTCTCCTCCTCCAAGAACAAGAGAAAGGCCATAATTTGCGTAATCTTCAAACGAGGTGTACCCAAGAGTGCGTGCAAAATCAATGACTTGATTGACTCCAATCAGAGAGATCATTTTTACCGCAGGAATATTCAAAGACCCTTGAAGCGCTTTCCGTAGGTGAACAGGCCCATATTCCAAAAGGGTGTAGTTGTGAGGAGTGTAAGGATCAGTATCGGTTTGAAATGTGGTGACTACATCCCACAAAATGGTGTTTGGTGTATAACCAAGCTCAAAACCTTTCGCGTACACAATGGGTTTAAAACTTGATCCCGGCTGTCGAAGACGTGTTGCTACGTTTACCTGCCCATCAATTTCTTCATCAAAAAAATCTTTTGATCCGACCATGGAAAGAACCTGGCTTGTATGTGGGTCTAAAGCGACTAAAGAGGCATTGGTAAAACCATAGGTTTCTCCCCGAGCATCCACCCCTTTTACCACCTCTTCCTCTGCAATGGTCTGTAGATCATAATCCAGAGAAGTGATGACCTTAAGTCCACCTTCTTCTACCATAGGTACATCAAAAGATTCCTCTAATTTTTCTTTGACGTAAAAAACAAAATGGGGAGCAAAGATGTTGGTGACCTGCACACCGATGGCCGTATCTTGTAAAAGAGCCTCATTCAACTCTTCTTGCGTAATAAATCCTTGTTCCAACATTTCTCCCAAAATCCAATCACGGCGCGCTTTTAAAAGATCGGGGTTATTGAGATAAGTGGTGGTGGCCTGGGGAAGTGCCGCAAGAGTGGCAGCTTCGGCAAGGGTTACATCAGAGATGTGTTTATGAAAAAAATTTTGTGAAGCCGTTTCGATTCCATAATAGGTCGATCCATAACCAATTTCATTGAAATAGATTTGGAGGATTTCATCTTTGGAATATCGGCGTTCGAGCTCGATGGAAATGATCAGTTCCTTTATTTTTCGCGTCATGGTTTTTTCGCTCGACAGGATCGCATTTTTCACAAGTTGCTGAGTAATAGTAGAGCCACCGACACGATTTCCGAAAATATTTTGAATAAAGGCGCGTGCAATACCTTTGAGATCAAAACCATAATGAGAGCAAAAATGACGATCCTCTGCCGCGATTGTTGCCTCTACCGCCACCAAAGGGATCCCGCTTACATCTACCACAAGATGCTCATCATCTTTGCAAAAACCTTCACTTAACTGAACAAGAGTACGGTTTTCTTCCCCATAGACCTCATAGAGGAGATGTTCCCCTGTGCGGTCATAGATTTTTGTCGTTTGGCTAATGGAACGATCGGTGAGTGTGTTGGGATCTGGGAGATCCTGACTGACATAGGCAAAAACACCAAGAATTCCAAGAGAACCAAGAACCCCTAAAGTAAGAAAAATGAGAATACCGTTTTTAATCAAAGTTCCTTTTGATAACCCAAATCGTTTAGTAAGAAAGACAAAAACTTTTGTGAGAAGAGAAATGATACGTTGTTTTGAAGAATGTTTTTTCCACCCTCGTGTGTAATGCATGGTCATAAAAAAAGAGAAAAGTTGCTTATAGAATAGCGCATTTTTCTCAAGAAAAAAAGACGTTTCCCTCTTGACAATGATTATAGCAAACGCATTTTTTGCACATACCATACGTTGACAAAAAGGCTAAAATATGGTATTCTTTAGGAGTTCCGTAAGCGCGGAACTTTTTATTTGGCCTACCCTGTGTGGCCCAAGGAGGACTGCTACACGGGGTATGTCGAATACACAAAAGAAACAAAAAAAGAACAGAATCATTCATTTTTCCTGGATCGCAAAAATACAGACATTCTTTTCGTCTTTACACCGAATTTCTTTGAACAAGAAACAAAAAATGGCTCGCCGGATGTTTTTAAAAAAACACACCGGAGAGCTCATCGCCATTTTCTTTGTTTTTGTGATTTCTTGTGCGGTCTTTCACCCTCTGACAGCTATTGCTGATGTAGACACGGGGCCTCATATTATTTCCGAAAAAACAGCTTCTCTTATTGTAGAGTCCATTCAAAACAAGACACGGGATTTCGGCATTCTTCCTCAAGCACAAGACGCGGAAGCTCGTAAAATTTTTACTATCCCCATTACAGCGTATTCCTCCACAGTTGACCAATGTGATGATGACCCATTTATTACAGCCACCGGAGAATATGTGTATGACGGAGGAATCGCCGCAAACTTTCTTCCAATTGGAACCAAGGTGAGAATCCCGGAGCTCTATGGTGACAAAGTATTTACCGTGAACGACCGCATGAATGCCCGCTATTATTATCGCGCAGATATCTGGATGCCTACACGTGAACAAGCGGTTCAATTCGGTGTTCAATATGTCATGATCGAAACATTTTAAAGAAACGGCCTCCGGGCCGTTTTTTTGATTTTTCCTTTTGTCTTTGCTATGATCGGCTCACCCTGGCCACGTGGCGAAGAGGCCTAACGCGGCGGTCTGCAAAACCGCTATTCGCCGGTTCGACTCCGGCCGTGGCCTCCAGGAAAGCATCCGAAAAAGACGGGTGTTTTATTTTTCCTTTGCCTCGGCAAGATATTCTAAAATATCAAGCGGCGCCTCCTGCACAAGATTTTTTGGGATCCAGAGTTTTGTGCGTTTCAATAAGTTTCCGTGCAAGGTCTCCTTGAGTTCATTTTCGTGTTCTTCAGGCACACAAATCACCAAGGACTCAACTGCATGTTTTTCACACTCCTGTTTTAACGATTCGCTAAGCTCATCGTAAAATTTTTCTCGCGCCACCATAGCAGCCCGTTCGTTGTATGCTCCCGAGTGAGTGCCGTCGGGCGTATACATCGCATAACGTTCCGGATCTTTATCAAGCATTTCGTCTTGATGCACCTCTTTGATTTTTTCAAAAAGACGATCACGACCAAGATAGAAAAGAGCTTGTTGGCTGTCGGTTACAGCCACAAGAGTGGGGACAGAAAAAGAAGAAAGAGATTCTGGTATATGCATATTGTTTATGATGATGTCCACAGTGTATCATGAGAGATGATATGTTTGCATGGCATAAACGATCTTGGTGGAATCGCATCACCCACGACAACATGCGTGAAGTGATTTTTGGTATGGAGGATAGTTTGATCACAAGTCTGGGAACAGTCACGGGAATGGCGGCAGGCGGGCAAGATCGTTTCGTGATTTTGCTTTCCGGCGTTGTCGTAACCATAGTTTCCATTGCTTCCATGTCTGCCGGTTCTTACCTTTCCGCCAAAAGTGCCATTGGAATTCAAAAACCATTTCAAAGCGAATCTCGTCTCGTGTTTGCTTCTTTGCGATCAGCTCTTACCATGGCTGTCTCCTATGCCGCAGGCGGATTTCTTCCCCTTCTTCCCTATCTTTTTTTACCCATTGCTACGGCTTTGTATATCACCCCCTGTTTTATCGCGCTTATTCTTTTTTGCGTGGGAATAGGGAGCGCCTATTACACCAAACGTTCGTATTGGAAGAGTGGGCTTGAAATGATGGGAGTCTCTTTGGGAGCTGCAGTGATCGGATATCTTATTGGTCAAGAATTTACTCTCTTTTTTAACCAAGAATTATGAACCAAGAAAATGCTTTAGGTGAATTGATTCGCGCTTGCGATGTCTGCGGTATACCACTTGAAGATATGCCCGATATGATTACGCGAGAAGAAGAAGGGAAACTCCAGACATTTTGTTCGGACAAATGTTATAAAGAATATCTGGAAAATCCCGAACTTTATGGAGATTTTTCAGAGGAAGAAGTTGCGGAATAAAAAAGAGGATAAGGCCACCTTGCAAAAAAGGTGGCTTTTTGATATTTTCCTTGTTGCAAACTAGGAAATATGTCGAGCTTATTACCCATGAACGCCCGTCTTCACTATGCCTTTCTTTTTTTGGCTGCCCTAGCACAAGTATATGGCACAAAAGATTGGCTTTCTTTACAGGCTTTTTCCATGCAAACAGGCTTTGTTCCTCAAGGATATTTGGAAGAGATTGCTTGCACCTTGCGCAAAGCCGGAATAATCAAAGCCAGACGGGGAGTTCACGGGGGTTATCAACTTTTACACACTCCCTCGGCTATTAATCTTTACGATGTCGTCGTGGCTTTGGAAGTTTCCATTCCTCTTTGTGGAGGAATGTCTTGCGCTCGGCATGGATGTCAACTTAAAAAAATCTGGCAACGTCTTCAAGAAGGGGTGGATGCGGAACTGCGATCCATGACCTTACAAGATCTCATTGTCCTATGAATTGTCCTTGCGAAAAATTAAAACTTCTCATGCGTCAGGTTCGCCAAACATGGTTTGGCACCCCCCAAAAATCCACTCGTTTTATTTATCTCGATCACGCAGCCGCAACCCATCTTGATCCTCAAGTGAGGGCAGTGATGGAACCTTATATGCAAGAAGAATTTGGGAATCCTTCGAGTCTTTACGGGCAAGGAGTGCGTGCAGGACAAGCAGTCGAAAATTCCCGCAAGAGTGTGGCAAAAATACTCGGTGCTCTTCCCGAGGAAATTCTTTTTACCTCGGGTGGAACCGAGTCGGATAATCTCGCCCTCCTCGGTTATGCGCGTGCTCATGCAAAAGGAGGCAAACACATCATCACAACGGCGATTGAACATCATGCGGTTTTAGGAGCCACAAAACAGCTTGAGAAAGAGGGTTTTGAAGTGGCCTATCTTGTGCCGGACACACAAGGATTGATTACGGCGCAACAAGTGAAACAAGCTCTGCGACCGGATACGATTCTTATTTCGATCATGTATGCAAATAACGAGATCGGAACCATAGAGCCTATCAGCGAAATTGGAAACATGGTGCAAAAATATCGTCAGGAAACAGGAAAAACGTTTCCAGTCTTTCACACCGATGCCTGTCAGGCCACAGGATACCTTGATCTGCAAGCGGAGAAACTTCATGTGGATCTTTTGACGCTCAATGGAAGCAAAATGTATGGACCAAAAGGCATCGGGATTTTATATCGTCGTCGGGGAATAAAATTACAATCGCTTCAATTTGGAGGATCACAAGAACACAACATCCGTCCCGGAACTGAAAATGTTCCGGTGATTGTCGGATTGGCAAAAGCTTTGGAAATCGCTGAATCACTCCGCGCGAAAGAATGCGAACGTCTTTGCACTCTTCGCGATTTTTTCATCAGAGAAATCCTCACCTCGGTTTCGCACACGCATTTGAATGGTCATCCAACCACACGTCTTCCCAATAATATCAATATTTCTTTTGCCGCAGCGGAAGGGGAGGCCATGCTTCTTTATCTTGATCATGAAGGCATTGCCGTTTCCACAGGATCGGCTTGCACAAGCCAGTCACTTGATCCAAGTCATGTGCTTATGGCGATTGGCTCTACCCACGAGGAAGCGCACAGTTCCCTGCGTTTTACTCTTGGTCGATCCACCACAAAAAAAGATATTGAAGATGTTTTGGACATTCTCCCTCCTATCATTCAAAAATTACGTCTTTTAAGTCCGCTCGTATGACCTCACCTTTTTTGGATGGCAGTACACAGACAAAAACTTCTTGGGTGTATTCCGATATTGTGAAAGATCATTTTTTTCATCCGCGTAATTTTGTAAAAGATGATGAAGAGGTGAAGGATTATGATGCCCATGGTTCGTACGGATCTCCGGCCTGCGGGGACGAGATGCATATGTGGATCAAGGTGGATCCGCAGACAAAACGTATTGTCGGATGCAAGTGGCGGACATTTGGATGTGCAAGCGCGATTGCCGCGACTTCGATTGCTTCCGAAATCGTAACCAAAGACGGCGGTATGACCTTAGAGGAAGCCAAGCATCTTAAGCCTCAGACCATTATTGAGCATTTGGGAGGATTGCCTGATCGTAAAATTCATTGTTCGGTTTTGTGCGACAAGGCTCTTTTTGAGGCGATTCATCATTATGAACAAACTCATTTTTAATTTTTTTGTATGCCACGTTTAACCATCAAAGTGGATCCTGACCTTTGCATCGGCGCTGCCTCTTGCGTGACGGTCGCTCCCGAAACCTTTCGTCTGAACGATGAGAACAAAGCATTTGTTCTTGATCGCGGACAAGAACCCGGAGGCCCGACCTATGAGCGCATAGTAGAGGTGAGTGAAGAAGAAAAAGAAAACATCATTCTTTCCGCACAATCCTGTCCCACTCTTGCGGTTATTATTTTGGACGAAGCGGGAAATCAAATCTACCCGATTTAAAACTATGCGTTATGTGATTGTGGGCGGAGGCATCGCGGGGGTGAACGCATGTGAAGTGATCCGCAAGAAAGATCCCAAAGGAGAAATCGTTCTTATCGATGCGGAAGAACATCCTTTGTATTCACGCGTGCTTTTGGGAGCTTATCTGGTAGGGAAAATTTCTCGAGAAAAGATTTTTTTGAAGACCGAAAGTTGGTATGATGAACAAAAGATCGAGTGGTTAAGAGGCCTGCAAGCGAAAGCTCTTGATCCGATCAATCACGCTGTCACTCTTTCTGACGGCCGTGAGATTCCCTACGACAAACTCCTTTTGGCTGGCGGGTGTCAACCGCGGCTTTTGGGCGAGGATCTGCGCGGAGTGAGTTATTTGCGAACACTTGACGACGCCGACCATCTTCATCAACTTTTACGAGAGCAAAGAGACCATTGCTGCGGATTTATTTACGGAGGAGGATTTATTGCCTGCGAATATCTTTGGATTTTTTCTCACCACCATATTTCCACGACGATTGCGTTTCGCGGTCCTTGGTTTTGGTCTAAGGTCCTTGATGCGCAAAGTGGAGGGATGATTGAGAAGTGGCTTCAAAAAAAGGGTGTGCGCGTTATCCCTTCAGTTTCCATTCAAAAATTATTAGGACAAGAGACTTTAGAGGGCGTAGAAACCGAGGGGCAAATTTGGGAGAGCACACTTTTGGGGGTGGGGATTGGAACAGCGCCCGAATTGTATTGGATAAAAGAAGCGGGGGTGGATACACAAGAAGGTGTTTGTGTCGATAAAAATATGCAAACCAGTATCCCCGATATGTATGCGGCCGGTGATATTGTAGAGGTAAAGGATGAGATTTCGGGAAGATCACTTGTTGCACGCACATGGACCAATGCCATGTTACAAGGAAGAATTGCCGGAGCAAATATGACCGGTGGTCATGAAATGTATGAAACGGTTCCCTCGTACTCCATGAGTATTTTAGGACTCGATGCGATTTTTATCGGAGATACATCACGGGAAGCGGCAGAAGAAATTATCACAAATGGAACAGAAGGGACGGGAATTATTCAGCGTTTTTTACGCGACGGAAGAATTGTTGGCGCCACCTTGGTAGGGAGATCGCAAGAACGATCCGCACTCACCAAAGCCATTCAAGAAAAGAAAGAAGCCTTTTTGTAAAAAAGAAAAGAAAAATAAAAGATAGGTGTGTATGAATGTTTCCGTTCATACACATTTTTCGTTATAATGATTGCACATATGGCAATCAAGAAAGCGATTATTCCCGTGGCCGGTATGGGCACGCGGTTTCTTCCCGCTTCCAAAGCGCAGCCAAAAGAAATGTTGGCGGTCGTAGATAAACCCGTCATCCAATATATTGTCGAGGAGGCGGTGAAAAGTGGCATAGAAGAAATTATTTTCGTGACCGCAATCGGTAAGCGTGCGATTGAAGATCATTTTGATCGCAACTTCGAGTTGGAGTATCGCCTGAAGCAAAAAAATAAAACAAAAGAGTACGAGGAAATTTCCGCGATCGGAAAACTTGCGAAGTTTGCTTTCGTGCGTCAAAACAAACCACTGGGTGACGGGCATGCGATTTTGGCGGCTCTTCCTTTTGTGGATCAAGATGAACCCATTGCGGTTTTATTTGGCGACGACATCATCGACGGCAAGGTTCCCGCGATCAAACAACTTATCAATGTGTACGAAAAGTATGGTGATCCCGTGGTGGCCGTCATGTCTGTTCCCAAAAAAGAAGTGTCTCGCTACGGGGTCATTGATGGCACTTCGGTTGGAAAAAACATATGGGAGATCAAGCGTTTTGTGGAAAAACCTTCTCCCTCCGAAGCTCCTTCAAACTTGATCGTGGTCGGGCAGTACATCATCACCCCCGAGATCATGCGTCTTTTGGAAACGCAAAAACCCGGCGTGGGAGGAGAAATTCGTTTGGCCGATGCGTTCATCTCTCATCTTAAGAATAAAAAAGCTTTGTACGGATGTCAGTTTGAAGGGGATCGATATGATTGCGGGGACAAACTCGGATTTTTGAAAGCGCAGATTCAGTTCGGTCTCAAGCATCCGGATATTGGCAAAGAGCTTAAGCGTTATCTCAAAACTCTTTGACGTATGAAACGTTTTTTTCCTTTGTTTCTTCTTTTCATTTTTTTAATCACTTCCGGCGCAGGATGCGGAGGATCTTCGGCTGCCGAGGAGGCGGCGAACATGCCGGTGAAACTCACCTTGTGGCGCGTATTTGATGACGATGAGACCATGGGGGAGATCATGAGCGCCTATCGCGCCATCCATCCCAATGTCAGTTTTGAATATCGCGAGCTTCGTTTTGATGATTATGAAGACGAGCTCATTCGCGCGCTTGCTGAAGGAAACGGTCCGGACATTTTTTCTTTACACAATACCTGGATCGGCAAATACGATAATCTGATCTCCCCCATGCCAGAGACAGTCACAATCCCTTTTACCGAAATTACAGGTTCTCTCAAAAAAGAAGAGATTACCACCTTGGTTGAAAGCGCAACCCTAAGCAAACGTCAGCTGGAAACCACTTTTGTAGATGTGGTAGCAGATGATGTATTGCGTTTTTATCAATCAACCGTCAAAGAGGAGTCTGTAGAAAAGATCTACGGACTGCCTTTGTTTGTTGACACCCTGACCATGTTTTATAACAAAGATCTTTTAGATGCCTCCGGGATCGCACAACCTGCGACCACATGGGATGTGTTCCAAAATGATGTCGCTAAAATGACCTTGCTTGGGGCCAATGATGCGGTTTTACAATCAGGTACAGCACTTGGCACAAGCGATAATGTGGAGCGATCGTTTGATATCCTCTCACTTCTCATGATGCAAAATGGCACAAACATGGTGGATGATCGTGGGGACGCTGCTTTTTCGGGGCGCGGAAAAGAAGAGAATCTGGGACTCGATGCTTTGTATTTTTACACGGACTTCGCCAATCCCATGAAGCAAGTTTATTGCTGGAATGAAGAGCAAACAAATTCTTTTAACGCGTTTGTCAACGGTCAGGTCGGATATTTTTTCGGTTATTCCTATCACATCCCTTTGATTCAAGCCGCGAACGGCAAATTGGATTTTGGGGTCACGACCGTGCCGCAAATTTCCGGTGGGCGTGTGGTGAATTATGCCAATTATTGGGTAGAGACAGTTTCCAAAGATACCAAATACAGCAATTGGGCATGGGATTTCATTCTATTTGCCACAGATGCGGATCAGGTGGGAAGTTATCTTGAAAGAGCCGGGCGCCCAACCGCACTGCGATCTCTTATCGAAGATCAACTTAACGACGAATGGCTGGCGCCTTTTGCAAGTCAGCTTTTGACTGCGGATAGTTGGTATGAAGGGGATGATGCGGCTGTGGCTGAGGAGGCGTTAGCCGATTTGATTGATACGGCCGTTACCGGATCCGAGGATATTGTGAGGACCATGCAAGACGCGCAAAATAAAGTGAATGAGACGTTATGAAAAAAATATCTCTCATTCTAAGTATGAGTTTTTTGTTGAGTGTCGCAGCACTTCCGGTTTTTGCTTCGCAGATTTGCACCAATGACCCCTGCGTTACATCCGAAGTTGGAGTTTTTATGGACGGCATCTCAAGGTCTTGCGGGAATACGGGGGACTGTTCCATGGACGACATCATGCAGGTTTTTCATAATATCGGAAATTATGTTTTGGGTATTTCGGGTTCCTTGGTGCTTCTCATGTATGTGATCGGAGGACTGTATCTCATCACTTCTCGCGGGAACACCTCCCAAGTTCAAAAGGGGATTAAATATCTTCAAGTTTCTACGGTTGGTTTAGTCATTGTTTTTGTGGCGTATGCCGGGGTAAAAACTTTGGAATCTGTTTTGCGTGGAGGAGATGTACTCACCAGTGAAAGCTATGTCACTTGTGGCCCGGGAGAGATCAATGAGGGTGAGCCTTGCGGGGAGTATATGCGCTGTTCGGAGATTGGCACCTGTGAGAGTGAATGTGATCTTAAAAATACAACAGGAGATACAACAGGGTCATGGATGTGTGCTGATGTAGATATTATTGAAGCATCGGGGGACACACCAAACTGTGTGATAAATCTTTGTCCAGGGGATGAAAGCAATCAATGTTGTTATATTGAATTTTGATCCATAGAAAACTTTATGAACACGATTCGTCATTTACTTTTTTATCTGGGTGCTTTATTGCTTCCTTCCGCAGCTTTGGCTGCAGGGGCGCTTGTTTCTCCGTTTGGGGGCACCACCGATGTCCCGACCATAGTGGGATACATCATCCGCGCGATTTTGGGATTAAGCGGCGTGCTTGCTCTTGCCATGTTTATTTACGGAGGAATTTTGTGGCTTACCTCGGGAGGAACTCCAAGCAAAGTAACTAAAGGAAGAGATACTTTGGTTTGGGCAGCGCTCGGACTTGTGGTATTATTTACAGCGTACACCTTGGTTGCCACTGTCGTTTCTTTGATAGGAACAGGGACGATTACAGGATCAACCACACCATAACATTTTAAAAAACTTTCTAACTAAGTAAGGAGAGTTCATCAAAATGAGCTCTGAGATCGTTATGAAAAAATATTTCGGATATCTCTTGGGTGGTCTTATGGCTTTTGCCATTGCTACACCGGTTCTCTTTGGTGGATCCTTGGTCCACGCGCAGGCATTAAGCGGAGCAGATGATTTTTTTGGCGGATCTGATGCTTCCACATTCGCCGCTACCGCAGGTCTTGGATCAGGAGATCTTGCGGACACCATCGCTTCGATCATTCGCGTGGCTCTTGGGTTTTTGGGAGTTGTTGCTGTGGTAATCATTCTCTATGGTGGATTCAGATGGATGATTGCCGGAGGCGACAGCAAAAAGGTGGATGACGCGCGTAAGCTGATTTTTGCAGGCATCACAGGGTTGATCATCATTTTGTCTGCCTATGCGATCGCCTCTTTTGTAATCGATCAAATTTCAACCGCGGTTTCAGGTACTACTAGTACAGAATAATATCCTTGTCCCCCACATTTGTGGGGGTCTGGGGTGAGGGGCTTTAGAGCTCTTCACCCCAGACTATGAAGATTTTACAATGGATTCCTTCCATGTTTCTTGCCATAATTCCCACGGTTGTTTTTGCCGATGATGCGTACGATGCTGTGACAGCAGGATTGGGGCGCGCAGGGAGCGAGGCCGGATATGTCACAGCCACCAGTTTTGCCGAGACCGTTGCCGGGCTTATTGATGTGGTGCTTTCGATTCTTGGTGTTGCTTTTTTGATTCTGATTGTGTGGTCAGGATTCAAGTGGCTGACCGCACAAGGAGATTCCAAAAAGACCCAAGATGCAACCAAGATGTTGGTGAACGCTGTGATTGGCATCCTCATTATCATCGGTGCTATCGCATTGTCTCGGTTTATTTTTGATAGCCTTTCCGCTGCGGTTTAAATTATTATAAAAATAGTCATTTAATCTTTTTTTATGAAACAATTTTTTTCAAAATTCGGAGCATGGGTCTCGGTTTTGCCTGTTCTCCTTTTGCCGGGCGCGGTGTATGCGCAGATATCAGCCTCCGGGGACACATTGGCTGATATTCAAGGACAACTTACAGATACAGGCGGAGTCTCCCTCCCTGTGCTTATTGGCAACATTATTCAAGTCGTACTATCTGTTTTAGGCATTGTCTTTTTGATCCTTATCATTTTTGCCGGATTTAAGTGGCTGACCGCACAAGGAGATACAAAAAAGACTGGAGACGCAACCAAGATGCTTACCCAGGCTGTGATCGGAATTATTATCATTATCGGCGCCTTTGCTCTTGCCGATTTCGTGATTGATTCCTTGGCAACGGTAGCGAGTTAGGAACTGGAGGAAAAATAAAAAAAAGAAACACCCGGGGCGATTGTACCTTGGGTGTTTTTGGTATAGGCCCCATTGGTCCTATAGGACCTATCTCATAGACAAGAAAACCCCCGGAGCAAAGCTCAACGGGGGTCGTTTCGTAAAAACCGGAATGTATCGTTATCGTGGGGCAAACGGCTGTTTGCCCCTACTGGCGGTGGCCGCGGGAACCACCAGAGGCGGGAACCTTGCGGATCCCGTAGCTGGTATTGGGGTAGGTCACGGCGACCGACCCGGTATTGGGGCCCCCGTACATGGGGGTTTCCTCGAGCTGATCGGCGGCGGTGTCGCCATCGGTGTCGATCGTAGTTCGGCGGTTCATACCCGTGTCCCGAAGGTACACGAGCGTGATCGCCTGGCCATGCTGGGAGGGGAGGCAGATCTCTTCCGCGTTTGGGGAAAACGCGGTGAACATCTGGTAGTTCCCGTTGCCTTCGATGTCGGCGAAGGTCGGGTAGGTCATCACACTCACCCCGGCATTGGGGATGACGGGGATTCCGTCAGCGGAGATCGCCACGATCCGAACCGAGGAGACACGCACGCTTTGCCCCATATGCGTTCTCACCCCTCCATCGAGGTTGTAGACGCACACCTGGGTGGGCGCCAAGGTCGGGGAGACCTGGCGGCCAAGGATCGCGGCGTTTTGCACACCACGGGGGGTGATCGTGGTTTCGACGACGCGGGGGGTAGGGGCAGCGGGAGCGGGAGGGACGACAGCAAGGACTGGGGCCGGAGCTGGGCTGATGGTGGCAACAGCACGGGTCGAGGAGGTCTCGGCATAGCGCCTAGCCGCTTCGGCATGAGCCTCAGCCAGCACAGCGCGCTCCTCGGCTTCGATGCGCTTGGCATCGGCCTCACGCGCGAGCGCGACCGCCTCATGTACCAGGCAGGAGGCGTACGCATTCTGATCTGCCTCGAACTCATCACACAGGACGTCATCCGTGGAGGTGTCCTGGGCAAAGGAGGGGGCGACGAAGAAGAAGGCGATGAAGAGGAGAGCGAACATGGGTGAATTCCTTGGTAGGGGTGTTTTTTTGTGGTGGGCGAACGCCCGGTGTACGGGGCGAACGCCGTTCACCCCTACTCTGAGCTTTCTTGTACGCCGATCCATCGCTGGATGGCGCGGACGTCTTGTTCGAGCGAGGTCTGCTTTGTGGGCGAACTGCCGTTCGCCCCTACTGCTTCGGGTACCTGGGCCCTGGCCTGCATCTCGTACGTCATCTCGGCAGCATTGGAACTGGCTGCCGCAAGCGGGTCGAGTGCATAGGCCATACCAGCGCCGTAGCCGTAGAAGTTGCCGTACATGAACGGCTGGTCTCCACCAACCTTTGCAAGCGGCAGACCTTGGTCCCAGATCGTGGCAGGGACGCCACGCTCGAGGGCGCCACTCATAACCTCCCGCTGGGTCAAGCCCCGCAGAAGATCAAGCGTGCGCCCCGAAGGGACATTGCTGGTGATCGCCACACTACCTTCTGTTTCAGTAACTTCCAACTTGATCGGTTGGAGGTGAGCGCACCCACTCAAAAAAATCAACGCAAAAAACCAAAGGTTTTTCATGACTTCTCCTGTTTTTCCGGTTTGGTTGGAAAGGGCAAGAAAGAGAACAATGATTGCGCTCTTTCTCACACTTTTCAAGGATAAAACATTGGTTCAAAACCGCATGTTTTGCCCAGTTTTGAACGAGTAAATATAGCACAAAAAGGCCGTTTTGTCAACGCTTCCATGCATTTTTGAAATATGGTGATGGGTCGGTAGGGGCAAGCGGCCGTTCGCCCCTACATGAGTCGATTATGATTGACAAAATCGCCAAAAATTGATACAAAACCACGTCTTCTGTGCGCGGAAACCCCGCGTAAAGAAGCTTGAAAAAGCTCTTTCCAACACCACAACAAGTCACCACCCCATCCCCCTTCGTTCCGCCAACGGCGGGACTTCGGGGGATAAACCACCGCGCACGGAGAAAATCACCATGTCTATTTTTGACCTTCACAAAGTACTGACCGAGTCAGGTGGACTCCTCATTGGAGAAAGCGTGGAAATGGCCGCCACTGATGTGGCCGAAGCCCTTCCTGGAAAAGAGCTTGTCAAACAGCTCCTCAAGAGGATTCCAGGGGCAAGGCCTCTTGCCGCTCATGCGGCTAATCCACTTTTTTTCAAAGGCCTTGGTATTGCCATGGCCGCGGTTTTGCCCGCAATGGCAGACCAGGTGCTTCCAGGAAACAACAATGCCAATGTGGCCAGAGCTCGCGATATCATCAAAAAGCTCGGACCACACCTGTCGATCGGCTTTGGCCACGGTATCGCCAATCAGTTCGAGTATGAGCGGGCTGTTGAACAGGCCATTGATGATGCGGATGCTGATCGCCTTCCCGCGATTGTGACTGCAACCGACGGTTCTGCCCCGGTTATGGTTGCCTGGAGTCCGGAGCTTGAGGGGTATCATCCCTCCATGCCCAATGATTCCAAGGATCCTGACGCGGTCAAAAAGGAACCCTATGTAGTCTTGTGCTCCACCTATCAGAGAATGAAGCAGCGCCTGGGCGCCGGATTCAAGGAAGTTTTCATGACCAAGGATGACGCCGAACTTCGCGGGTTTCGTCCCGCCGGCTGTTGTCAGGTCACGATTTCCGCAATCGAGGCTGGAAAGAAAAAGGGGAAACCCGGATTTTTCGAAGCAATCGGTGAAGAGGGTCGTGCGCTTACCCGCGCGTTTGTGAGGACTGCGATTTTCAAGGATCCCACAGGCAAGCAAGTCGGCATTGATTTTGGCAAAGAGATTTTGCCCCACATGCCCCCCGAGCATTGGGCATACCTTGGAAACCATATCAAGGCAGACCCTGTTACCGGCCTTCTGTCGGATGAAGATTATGATGAGGTCGTAGGCCATATTCGAGTCTTCGGAAAGGGGACTTTGGAATTTGGCACCAAGATCCTTCTGGCGCTTCAATGGGCATATCGGCAACTCAATGCACACCCGAAGATTGCCAAGGCAGGAAAGATTGCAGGCATTATCGTTATTGTCTTGACCATTATTTTCGGCATCTTCGCAGTCTTTGCTGGGATCGCGACAGTCGTTGGGTCGATCGTCCTCTACCTCGTGGCCTCCTTGGCCGCGCATGGTGGTTGGGCGGTTGGTCTTATGGCGCTTGCAATCGGGTTGCTCTTTTTGTGTCGGATTCCCCTGGCCTCCAGTCAGGCAATGACCAATTGGATCGCGAAGTGGATCCCCGGTGAACAAAAGACCGTGACCTGGATGAAGCAGGTTGCCGATGAGGCGTTTGCATTTTTCGCAACGTCGTCGTGGTTTTTCTTCTGGCTCGTGATTTTTGATGCCGGATTTGTCGCGCGCATTTCGATGTGGTTCCTGTATTTTTTGACCTGGGCCGGACTTCACTACGCAAACAAGAGCTTCAACTTCTCTTGGGTGCGTGATGTGGAATTCGCCAGGGCAAAGATTTTCCAAGTTCTCACTATGGCGCAGATCGCCCTTATCTTCTTGCTCACACTTGCGGGCTGGCCGGAGATTCCCACCACAGACCTCACGATTGAAAGTCGCACGGTTTCATTGACCAAGTCAGATGGGACGGTTTACAGCCCCACCGCGTCACTGATTCCTACTCCCCAGGGGACGTATTTCCTGGCCGAGGACGTGATGGGTCAATCCAAGGCCATCCAGATGGCACAGACAAATGGTTTGATCACCCTCGATTCCGGAGCGCGTTTCGATCTGCCTGGTTATCAGCTTAAGGAAGAGGATCTGGGAAACGGGAAGGTGACCTACAAGGTTGCCACAGCTCCCAAGATTTTTTTCTGGGAGTGGATGCCGCATTGGATCGGGTATGGGCCGCAAGAGTTGGGAAGTAACGAGGAAATCATTGCGCGTGTTCTCGAGATTGACGCTGCTCGACAGCTTACCTTGGCTTCGGCTGAGGGGCTTTTGGCCGCAGAAGTGGATCCCGCACTCCAAGACGCCAAGGCTTACTACCTTGATCATGCCAAGCATAAGGATCGTGTGTGGCGGTGGGTGGGGACTTTCCTGCTCCTGCCCCTGACCTTTATCGGGTATTGGTTCTTGCGAAAGACCGAGGTGGTCGAGAGCAAGTTTGGAAACTCGGTTGCGGTGAGCAATCAGCCCAACAATATCGGTCGCAGTCTTCTCTTCGTTGTTCCACTTATGGCCATGTTCGGTCTGTGGAGTGGTCCGGCAAGCGAAGCGGGATGTCATGGATGTGGTGGTTGCAGTTGTGTACATCATCCAACCGCTTCTCACGGTTGCGGGTGTAGCGGATGTTCCTTGCCTATGCCAAACACCTCGTCTTCCCAAAAGTCAAAAGCTAAGGGGAGTGAGGAGACGTCTGATACAGAGAACGAAGATTTCAAGCGGCTTTGCCGCGAGTCGACGCCAGAGGGTCGACAGACTCTCGGTTGCCCAAATCCTTAGGTTAGGGAGCCAACGAGCCTCGTGCATGCACGGGGCTTTTCTTTTTGGAAAACAAAACCACCGCGATTGCTCGCGGCGGCTTTCACAATTGGATTTACCAGTTGCTATTGTTGCTTTGCTGATAACCTCCACCACTGGAGCGGCGGTTGTTGTAACCACCACTGGAGCGAGGGGGACGATCAGCCATGGGGCGGGCTTCATTGACAGTGATGGCGCGGCCATCAACCATTTTTCCGTTCATGCCGTCAATGGCTGCTTGCGCTTCCTCATCGGTAGACATTTCCACAAAGCCGAAGCCTTTGGAACGTCCAGACATCTTGTCCACGATAACCGTGGCCGAGACGATAGAACCGAAGGCAGAAAACGCTTCACGCAAACTCTCTTCCGTTGTGTCGTAAGAGAGGTTTCCGCAATATAACTTCTTTGCCATAGATCTCTAATGTGAGTTTTATAAAAGGTGAGTTCGACCTTTTCTTTCCTGCTTCACATAAGTAACTATGGAGAGAGAAAAAGAAAAACACTCGTGAGCAAGGATAGCAGATTTTATGGGAAAAAGCAAGGGGTAAGGCCTCATTTGTTCATTTTTGAGAGCAAAAAGGCGCTTACTAGGGCCTGGAGGAGAATTGTAAAGCTCCAACTCGCGATCATGATAAGGGAAAGAGGAAAGCTGCTGTAGGACATGATCATGCCGGGAATCGTGAGAACCCAATAGCCAAGACCAAAAAGAATCCAAGGGCGATGACACTTACAAACCTGGAAACAAGGTTTTGTTTTGTTCCAAACCCAAGCGAGGATAACGCCAAGCACAAAAGGTTCGACAAACATAAGAGACATGAGCGGATCGGACCAAGGGCGGAAAATTCCGGATGTCTCATATTCGGCCATAAGGGAGGGAAGGAGGACGCCGGTTAGTGCATTAAGGATGAGACTAACGATGACCATAGCAAGACCTGCCAAGAGTCCTGGAAGAAGGATGTGTTTCATAAAAAAGTTTAAGAATAACTTATGTGAGTGAAAGAGCGTCTTCCACTGCTTTACGGAGAGAAAGAAGATGTTGACGCTGCGTGGAGTTTTTTTGATTCGTAATATTTTCAAAAAAACATCGTACAGAATCTTTTTCCAAATCCGTTTCATTTGCCAATCGATGTATAAGTGTGTGCACGTCCTCTGCATCTTTTTTTGTTTTAAGTAGTGCGGCAATTTCAGGATCAGCGGAAAAAATTTGATACAGCGTTTCGCCGGTCATTCCTTTTTTTATCTGTGGCGCCACACGCCGCACCACGAACTCTGTGCGCTGTTTTATCGCTTCCTCTTCTTTACATAATATCTCTTCAATAGTATCCATGTCTTCCAAAGTCAGCGTTCCTGTCGCAGCCAATTCTTGCAAATCCACAAGATCATAAGGACGCCCGCAGTGCAATTTGAAGTAAGCGACTTTTGCCGGATGAGATAAGAAAATTTTTTTTCCTCGATACAGAAAGGGTCTCGGTGTATACCAAGATTCCGGAAGTTCCACTTGTTGATACCCCAAAGGTTTTCCCTCCGCGTTTCTTTTGACCAAATGGACATCAATAAAATTCAGCGGATGATCAAATCGGATGTTTCCATTTTTGTCGATCGCCACTAAAGAACGATCTTTCTCTGATTCACGAATCTCACCGGCTGTTGCCCAGACCATTCCTTTTTTATTTGGATCCTCGTGTCCTACGGTTAGAAAAAATGCATAGCCTTGTGTATAAAGATGTTTTTCCAGATCTTCCAAATCCTCGGGTTCCACAAACAAATCCACATCTTTATGGACACCGATATAGTCTCCCTTGAGAAGGGAGATATTAAGAGCGCCATCCAGTTGCCAGCGTACAGACGTGCCGGATAGGAGGTCGCTTAATTGATCTAGTTTTGTGTCCATCTCTTTGCGATCTTCCGGTGTAGGAATACGTCGTTTTTCAAAAGCTCCTTGTGCTTCATCGTGAAAAGCAGGCCGTTCTTGTTGGCGTTTTTGCGTTCGTAAATCTTGGAGGGGGATTGGAGAGCCTTCTCTCATAGAGATGAAGAAATAAGGGTTTGTTTTTCACCTGTGATCAATAGTGCCTGGCCATCTGCAACAGGGAGGACGGGGTAGGAAACTTTTTTGCAAAATGACTCGACTTCATTTTTTTGTTCTGGCTTGTAATGAGGAAAGATCGCGGTATCCGTAAGATGAAAACCTTTCAAATTTTTTAGTTGACGTTCGTTCATATCCCCCTCACTTCCCCAACCGGCAATTTCGATATCCGGTCCGGCAATAATACTTCCCGCACTGATGCCGACATATATGGATCGATCTGCCAAGATCGCTTGTTCGATGACCTGATCCATCCCCGTCTTTTGCAATCGATCCAGATAGAGAAACGTATTTCCTCCACACACACAGAGAACATCTGCAGAAATTTGTGGCGGAATTTTTTCTTCAAGAAGATTGTAGACAGAAATTTTTTCTATGCCCATGGATTGCAGTTCTTCCCTATCCATATCAATCCAACGCTGTTCCTCAGGAGATTGAACACAGACGATCAAGAAAACCGAACATTCTTGTGGAGGTTTGACGAGTAGGGAGAGAAAGGTTTGTTTGATCGCGTCAGTCGACCAACCATCTGAGGTCAAAAGAAGTTTCATAGTGTGAGAACTATAGCGTAACAAAAACACTCTGGACGAGCCAGAGCGTTTTATTTTTTTATTCCGTTGTTTGTTCGTCAAACTCCGCTTCATTCGCCATAGCTTCTTCCTTGGTCGCGCGGACAATACCATCTTTGTGATGGGCAGGAGAATAGATCGTATAGAGTTTAAGATCCTCGGTTTTGGAAACATTGATGACATTGTGCGTGGCTCCCGCAGGGACAATGACAGCCGATCCATCAATGACATCATAGCTATTTTCATCAATGATACATTGCCCTCGCCCATGTTCGAAACGAAAAAATTGATCGTTATCGGTATGTACTTCCATACCGATTTCCTCCCCGGGTTTGAGGCTCATAAGAACTAGTTGGCAGTGTTTGCCTGTGTAGAGTACTTTGCGGAAATTATTGTTGGATAATGTATCTTGCTCGATATTTGCATGGAAACCTTTCATAGATTTTGGCGATTATGTTTTCTTTCCCTCCATGTTACTCTATCTTATATGAACATCACACTCGGCATATGTGAGAAAAATTTTTTGGAAACACTTGAAGGACATGAGGAAATACTGTTTTCCGATAAGGGGAAGTATCATGCTATTTTTTGTGATCACAAAAAAGTGGGGGTCGTTGGTTTTATCCCCGTCGTGTTCCCGAAGTGCACAGGGTTCGTGCAGATCGTTATCGATCCCAAAAGTCGAGGGAAGGGGATGGCAGAGATTGCGGAAGATTTACTTGCGCAAAAATATCATCTACGCGCCCTGTATGCCACAATTAAAATAGATAACCTCGCTTCCATCCGAGCTCATCGTAAAGCGGGATTTACAATGATAGACGAAAAAAGGCTGGAAGTATTAAGAGATCAGGGTTTGTTGGGCGAAAATGAAATAAGGATGGAGAAAGAATACAAAATTTTCACAGAATAATAAAAACTCCAGGCGAACTGGAGTTTTGTGTGCAAGCTCGTTTATTTTGTAAGTTGCCAAGATCGAATGCGTCCGAAATAATTTGATGTGACAGAGATGAATTGTGTTTGATCATAAATGTCTTTCACACGCTCGCTAAATGTCTGATCAGCGTTGCAAAAATCAGAGCTGTACCAAGTGTCCACGACGTTTCCTTCTGCATTGAGCGCGTTCATACGACTTCCTTCATAGCCGACTATTGGAAAAAGGAGAGTTGATATATCCCCGTTTACATTTTTTACTTTTACCGAACCCGGGAATATTTGTGATCCTGGATTGCAGGATCCGTTTATAACAAGTACTTGTTCCACTTTCGTTGTAAAAGACATCCAGACAAAAATTCCACACAAGAGAAAGAAAACAACAACTCCACAATCGATGAGTTTTCGCATTTTTGGTTTATGTTGACGAAGCTTTAAGACCCAAAAAACAATAAGAGCTATTACGATGATAGTGATAGCTCCCACAACCCCGATGAGGATGGGCCAAGGATTGTTGGCCACAAGGAGTCCGGTTTGCATAGGAGGATATATTTTATTTGTTCGTACTAATGATACTCATCTTAGCCTGTATGGCTTCCGATTCCGATTTTCAATTTTGGCGGAGAGGGAGGGATTCGAACCCTCGATACCCTTTCGGATATACATGATTTCGAGTCATGCGCTTTCGACCACTCAGCCACCTCTCCACGCGTCAAAATATCATTGCCCACCTTCACCGTCAACGAAATTTTTTTGCGCACCCTGCGAGGCGATGGATCGCGCCATGGCGATCATCTCCCCTTTCGTCATTTTTTCGCCATCAGATGCAATCGTCACCACCACCTCTCCTGCCTCAAACAACATTACTTCTGAAAACGGACAGACTCCTGGGAATCCTTCCACATTTATTTCACACAAAGGGAGAACTCCATGCATGGGAAAGAGATAGGCGATTTTTTCCTCCACCATTACCTCATCCACATTGGTCGTCAGATATTTTGCCCGCTCCTCACCGAGTGTTGTGTTTGGGGTAAAAGTGATCTGTCCTGTGCGCCAATTTTCTTTTGTAAAGACCGCGATGACGGTTCCATCAAGATAGATGCCAATCACAAATATTTCATTCCCAAACACATCCTCGGGAAGCCAGAGGGCTGTATCAGTTTTTGCCAGGGCTTCTTCCCACGATGAGGTTTGAATCACCCCATCTTCTTGCAACAAAAGAGGGATGGGAGAGTCAGGGATCATCCATTGGACTAAGCGAATAATGACCGCGGTAAAACAAACAAACGCAAGAAGGACAAGGAAAAATTTTACGCTTCCTTCACGCGTGGTCGGATGATGACGCAAGATGCGGTTTAGAATCATAAGAAAAAAGAAGAAGAGCAAAGAACATCCAAACAAGAACAGAAAGATCGTTTTTGAAATAAGGAACATCCACAAGACCATGAATCAGCATTTCAAAAAAGATGGCGAGACACAGGATTCCAACCCAAGAATGACGTACGCGAGGAATGGCACGGATCAAAAGATATCCAAGATACAAAAGAAGGATTATTCCCAATATTCCAAGCTCTACCCAAGTATTAAAAATGATATGGTGCGGGTATTGAAAAATTTCGATGTAGGTATGCGTGTGATAGGGAACAAGCGCTGTGGGATATCCTGCAAGTCCTGCACCGACGATCGGGTGATCTTTGAGAAGCTCCCACGTTTCTTCCCATTGTGTCAGTCGGACAGATCCGGAATAGTCTTGTAAGGTCAGTTTTTGAAAAATAAAAGTGCGCGCCGATGGAATGAGAACGATTGGAATGATCACAAGGACTGCAAGGGGAAGAGAAATTTTTCGCCAAAATTTTGATGCAAGAGAGAGAAGAAAGAGTGTGATAGTGACTGCAAGAATCGCTGCTTCGCTTTGCGCAAGAATAATGGCCACCCCACTTAAAAACGCAGCGACCATCCAGAAAACAAATTGTTTTTTGTTTTGTGATTGCCATGCTTGTCTTCCGGCAAAGATTCCCATAAGAATAAGGGGGCCAAGATATAATCCCACCGCATTAGGATAAGGGAAAAAACTTGTGACACGTCGCTCGATATCCCAAGGCACGGGAATACCAATTTGGAACATCCACTGCACGATCGCAAAAAGGGCGGTGAGGAGTGCCCCACACCCCAAAGCCACAAAAAGAGAAGAAAGATTTTTTTGATCGCGCACAAGAACGCGAACAAGAAAGAACAGGATGATCGGTTCCACAAAATACGCCTTCCAAACTCCAAACCCGGCAAGCACATTTGGTGCGGGTAAAAGAGCAATCGTTGCGGTAACGAGAGATCCGATCGTAAAAATTTTCCATGGCAAAGGAAGGGTTTTCCACGCATGCAAAAATGAATGCGGTTGTTTTGTGAGTGCCACGATTGCGAGGATCAGGATCATTCCTTCCAAAAATGTCATGGGGATCTTGAGAATATCAAAACGCAAAAGATAGGTAGGAAGTCCAAAGGCGATCAAACACAATCCGTATTTTGGTTCGCGCCAACAGATGAAGGTGAAAAAAATGAAGAGGAGCCCAAGAAGAAATGGATACATATCTAGCGTTTAGTCGGGAGAAAACGTGAAGGGATCAGTGTTTTGATTTCTGTTGTGCTTATTCCTTTGACCGCAAACAGGACAGCCAGATAGACAAGGGCGCCAAGAGTAATATCCGTGAGCACATGGAAAGAATGAAAGTGAGTGAGGAAGAGATACATGACCAAGGAAGCAAAGAGGGCCTTACCCGTTTTGATAAGACATGGGAAACAACGAGAAGAAAATGTGACCACAAGAAAAGTGAGAAGGGCGATCGCACATTCGGAAAAAATGGTGACTCCCACTGCACCCCACACGCCATAGAGAGGAATAAACCAAAGGTAGCCCGCAACAGAAAGGATGGCCACACTCGCATATCCCCACATCATGAGTTTTTGTTTCTGTAAGGCAACGACGATATGACCATACAAGGTGCCGATGAACACTCCCAAAATAGCGATAATAAGATAGCGCAAAATCGTGCCGGAAATTACATATTGATCTCCGGCCACAAAAGTCATAAGCGCAGTTCCAGTCGCTTGGACGCCGATTAAAATCGGGATGACGGCGATCATAAAAATATCAAAACTGCGGCGCAACATGCGGTTAAAATCTTCTGTACGTTTTTGTGTCCATGCTGTGACCATGGTGGGAAGAAGAAGCCCCATAAACATGGTGGGGATAGCAGTCAAAATGTCCAAAATGCGATACGTGACGCCATACATCGCGACTTCTTCTTGTGTGCGCAGTAAAGATAACAAAATAATATCGCCTTTGAGGTAGAGGAGGTTGAAAAGAATGGAAACGGCAATGGGCCAACTACGAAGAGCGGCTTGTTTCCATATGGTAAAATCAAATCGCGGTTTGATGCGCAAAAACGGTTTAGCAAAAAAGATCATGGCAACAAGCCAGACAATATTGGAGAGGATCAGAGAGGCCACCATAGAGATGACACCAAGACGAAGCCAAACAAACAAGAGAATGATAATGACCAATATCGTGCGATTGATAAGTTCGGCAACCGCCGGCCGCCACATGCACGCATGTTTTTGAAAAATACCTGTGAGGAGACTTGCGCCACCCATGATCCAGTAAGCGATCGCACCCACAAGGACCGCTTGCTGAATGCTGGCAGACCAAGGGAAAAAGAAAACAAGAATCGCGGCAAGCGCAAAGAGGATTCCGCCCGAAAGCATGCGCATGGCAAAAAAGTTTCCCACGATTTTTTCTTCTTGTGCATCGGGTTCGGAAATCATCACAATCAAGGTCAACGTGAGTCCGAAGTCTACAATCACTCCAAAAAATTGAAGATAGGTAATCGCGGTCGTGTAGGATCCGAAATCACTTGTGGAAAGATATCGCGTCAAAATCGCGATCACGACAAGTCCCACAAGAAGCGATCCTATTTTTCCAAGAACTTGAACAAAGAAGTTTCCCGCAAACGTTTTAGCTTGAATCATAAAGATTGTCTTTAGTGTAGCACGCGTTCAAAACAGGAGGAATGATCAATGTTTTCCGTTCTTCTTCTTTATTGTGTATAGATTCGATTGAAAAAGAGCGTATTTTTTGTTAGGATAAAAATAGAAACTATGCCCATGTTTTCAAAAAACAGATTCACCGTTTCATCTCAAACAAAAACACAACCTCACAAACAAAACGACAAAAAAAGAATCCTGCCGAGAGTTTTGGCAGGTTTTTTTGTGCTTCTTTTTTGTGGAGGACTCTTTTTTGGAGAAAGCTCTTTTGCGCAAGCCGCTTCCAAAAAAGGATATGAAGCTATGCAAGTATCAATGACAGGTGGAGGGATACTCAAGATGAAACCGCGCGAAACCAAACAAGTCACGATGCAATTTCAAAACAGAGGACCAAATGTTTGGGTGAATAGTGGTGAGGAGTTTGTTTCCGTCTATACCTATGGACCCAAGTATCGTATATCAGATTTTGAAAATGGATGGCTTCATTCCGATCAACCCTCAGCGCTCAAAGAATCGTCAGTCGCGGTAGGGAGTATTGGAACGATCACCTTTACACTTACGGCGCCATCAAAAACAGGAACTTACAAAGAGACTTTTGCGCTTGCCGCCGAGGATGTCACCTGGATCCCGGGGGGAGAGTTTACGTTGACGATAGAAGTGAGCGAATGCACAACTTCTTGTGCTTCTTCTACAACTTCGACACCGACATCATCTTCCCTCTCCACCAACATAGCTTCCCCGTTAATAAACGGATTATCGGCTACGATTCAAACACGTTCTCCCGCATCTATCACGGCCGGGCCCGGAGACACCGTGGATTATAAAGTGAAGATTTTAAACTCGGGCACAAAATCTTGGACCATTCGAGAAGTGCGTACCTTGGATATGCACGTAGCCTCATCAATGACTCTGGCCTCCATGGAAACACGTCATGGATCATGGATGGCCACTAACCGTGTCGCCTTCAACAAAACCGATATTGTTGATCCCGGGGAATCTGATACGTTCCGTTTCAAGTTTACCGCTCCCACAAAAAAGGGGGCATACACTGTGCGTTATCGTTTAGCCGTGGATGATACTATCCTCCCTGATTTTTATATCGACATTCCCGTGGATGTCACCACAGGATCTCCACAAGCAAAAGAGAGTGAGGTCATTGTGGAGGAAAGCGAAGTTATCAATGAAATTGAAGAGCCTATAATGCGTATTGGGGTTTTGATCGTGGATGATGAAACACAACAGCAAGTCATCATCAGTTGCGATCATCCCTGGAATCTTACCAATGGGGATGGAAAAGTTCTCGAAGAGATGGACGCAGGGAAAAGCGTTACCGCTTTTTATAAAAAAGGATCCTACACATACAATGCGGGAAAAGGAGCGATAAAATCTTCCTCGTATCTGCGCTTTGTTCCCAAAGATGAGAACGCGATTTGTATCATTGAAAATTTTGATCGGCGGGTCACGCGCGGTACCGCGCACGCGGACAATACATTTCGCGATATCCTGGAACTTCGCTATAACAGTACAAAGGATCGCACCTGGGTCATCAACGAGCTTCCGATCGAAGAGTATTTATACGGGATAGCAGAGACTTCCAATGATTCTCACGCCGAGTTTCAAAAGACCCTTGTAACCATTGCCCGTACCTACGCGCTTTATCATTGGGAGCGTGGAACCAAGCATGCCAGCGAATTTTTTCACATGACGGCGTATTCGGGCGACCAAGTGTATAAGGGGTATGGCTATGAGCAGCGTATTCCTCGCGTAGTAGAGGCGGTCAAGGAGACACGTGGCACGACGGTCACCTATGAAGGAAAAACCGCGATCACTCCATATTTTTCTCGCTCAAACGGCCAAACTTATGATTGGAGCGAGGTGTGGGGTGGGAATGTTCCTTGGGTCAAAGGTGTGGCTTGCCCTTGTGACATTGGGAAAACACAATGGGGTCACGGGGTGGGACTTTCCGCAAGTGAGGCCTTGTGTCAAGCAAAAAACGGTAAATATTGGGAAGACATTTTGCACTATTTTTATACGGGGATTGATCTCTCGAAGCGCTGGGAATAGAGAATTCAAAAAAATCCTGGATTACTCCAGGGTTTTTGTTTGTGCAGAACTTGTCATCTCTTGTCGCTTGCGTTCCCGATTATCTTCAACCACATGGATAATCTGTTCTTTTATTTTTTCAGGCTTCGATATTTCTTTAAAATGAAATTGTTTCATCTGCCCCGCCGTTTGAATCACGACATCTCCATAATCGAGCATGGTACGAATGACTCCTTGCACATCAGAGGTGACGTCTTGCACTGCATCTAAGGGAAGCTCGGAGGCAATACGACTGAACAATCCTTTTTGTTCAATATTGATGACGCGTTCATTGGTGACGATCCAAGTATCCAGATAAAAATCCGTAAACTCCATGAAGGCAAAAAGCCAAACCGCAAGAAAATAAATGATCGCGACGGTGGCAAAAAGCGGCCCCAAGAGCGGATGCTCGTACCAGGTTTGAATTTCATCCGCATACACAGTGAGACCGGCAGCCAGAGGAGCGCCGATAAAAAAGATCGCGGCAGTAACAAGTCTTGTATTGGTGATCCAGTGACGGCGGAGAAATAAAATCACTTTTTCATCCTTGCGTTGATTGGGAAGATGATCAAGGCGCATCATATGGGAAGGATGGTTTGTGAATAATCTTCAAAAAAGTTTTTCAAAGAGATCGAAGCGGTCCAATCTATATCCAGTGTAATGAAGATGGCCAGACTCACAAGAAAAACGGTTCCAAGAATATAGATTGTGGAGATGATATACAGACCGAAGTTGTAGACGCCGAATCGAAACAGATGGTAGAGGTTGAACAGACTGTAGAGAACAAAAACGAAAAAAAAGATTCCCAGAGGAAGGAGTAGCCAAGAGACGGAAAGTGAAAGAGAGGAGAAAATTTCTAGGTCCATAGGGAGATAGTGTAACACGCATTAGAGGAGGGTAGCAGGAGGTGTGAGGCCAAGATGTTCATAGGCGCGACGAGTGGCGAGGCGTCCGCGCGGGGTACGTTCCAAAAGTCCCAACTGTAACAAGAATGGTTCGTACACTTCCTCGATCGTATCAATTTCTTCTTGTGTGGAGGCGGCAAGAGTGTTGAGTCCGACAGGACCCCCGTGAAATTTTTCAATAATGGCGTGAAGGAGGCGTCGATCCACGTCATCCAGACCAAGAGGGTCAACATGAAGGATGTCAAAAGCTTCTTGTGCAACCGAGGTGGTAATGGTTCCTTGTGCGCGCACTTGTGCAAAATCGCGTACACGGCGCAGGAGGCGGTTGGCAATACGAGGAGTTTTGCGCGCACGCGAGGCCAAAAGTTCACAGGCGTCTTTTGCAATTTCCACTTGAAGCTTGGAAGCATTACGACGAATGATATGGGCGATATCTTCATCCGCATAAAAATCTAGGTGATGGGTGACGCCGAAACGATCTCGCAGTGGAGAGGACAGAAGAGAAAGGCGGGTGGTGGCACCGATCACAGTGAAGCGTTCCAAATTGAGCCGGAGGGTACGCGCGGTTGGTCCCTTTCCAACGATCAGATCAAGCGCATAATCTTCCATGGCAGGATAGAGGACTTCCTCAATTGTTTTATTGAGTCGATGAATTTCATCAATAAAGAGCACATCTCCTTTTTGCAGATTAGAAAGGATGGCGGCGAGATCACCGACGCGTTCGAGAGCCGGACCGCTTGTGATTTTGATTTGCGCCCCACATTCATTGGCAATGATATGGGCAAGGGTGGTTTTACCAAGGCCCGGATTTCCGTAGAGCAGTACGTGTTCAATGGGTTCCTCTCGTTTTTTTGCCGCTTCCAAAAAAATCGAAAGGTGTTCTTTGATCACAGGTTGTCCTACAAAATCTCCCAAGGTTTTTGGGCGTAAACTGATTTCTTCTTCTCGTTCGGTTTCCGAAGCCGTTGGAGTTGTGAGCAGATTTGTTGGGGGTATGTGTTGATTGTCTCTTTCAATCATATCACCTGTATTATGCGGGAAAGAAAGGGGAGGAGCAAGGTAAACAAGAGGATGAATTTGACGAAGAATCGTCAAGAGAGTACTTTATTCAAGTAAAGTCTATGTCAATCAAAAAAGATCCCTGGAATCAGACAGAAGCACAAGCCTTGCTCGATGCTTTTTTCCTTTTGAAAAATCAAGAAGAACTACGTTGTTTTTTACGCGATTTATTAACGGAGAAAGAAATTGCAGAGTTTAGTTTGCGATGGAAAGTCGCCAAGATGTTGAGCCAGGGAATTCCTTATACGACGATTGTGGAGGAAACGGGTATGAGTTCGACAACGATCGCTCGCGTTCAGAAATGGCTCACGGCGGGAAAAGGAGGGTACCGTCTTATTCTTGATCGACAAAAATAGTGTATGAAAAGAGGAGCACGCAAATGGCAGATCGGAGTGATGGGTTCAGCCGCTGATCTCGCTTATGAAAAAAATCTAGAATATTTGGCTGAAGAGGTAGGAAGCGAAATTGCCAAAGTGGGTGCCGTGTTATTTTTTGGCGCGGAAAAAGATTATGACTCCTTATCTACAGCTGCCTGTCGTGGGGCAAAAAAATTCGGAGGGACAACGATCGGAGTGACGTACGGAAAAGGACTTGATGTCTATGAACAAACGAGTGCTGACGTTATTATCGCCAGCGGACTTGAGCGCGGAGGAGGACGGGAACTGACTTTGGTATTGAGTTGTGACGTGATTATTGCTTTAAACGGCGGGTCCGGAACTTTAACCGAAATGGCGATTGCCTATCAGGCAAACATTCCGATCGTTGTGTTAGCAGGAACAGGTGGGTGGAGCGATCAATTGGCTGGGCAATATCTTGATGCGCGTAAGCGCGTGAAGGTGGAACAAGCCCAGACTCCAAAAGAAGCCGTTGCACTCGCTTTGCAACGTATCAAACAATGTTATGACAATGCGTGTTAGCTTCATTTTTACTTTCCATCATTTTTATACTTTTTCCTTGGGAGAGGAGATGGGCTTTGGTTTGCAATGACGATTTGTTTAGTAGCCAAGGTCAATCCCTTCTCCGAAGGGATTTTTCTTTTGAGAAGGGTGTGCGTATGCAAACGGAGGTCATCATGATTCCCTATGTCATTTCCGAAGATGTGGCTCTGCTCCTTGGCGCTTGGGCTCCAACGCGAGGATTCCAAGTTCCTTCCCAGATTTTTTTTGAAGGATGGAGGGAAGAATTTGTCTTTTTTATGCAAAGGATGTTTCCGGATGTTATTTCCGTCTCTGAGAAAGAGATGACACAAGGACTGTCGAATCTTTTGGAGCATATAGATCTCCCCGTTCTTTCTTTGGATGGAGTGTACGTGCAAGCGGATTTGTCTCTTGAGCTGGCAAGACAAATCAATGGGGAGAAAAAAGAGGTGGGGATCGGGCATCGTCCAGGAACTCCTCTCCTTCTGCATCAAGTGCGGAAGATTCAAGAAAGCGGAGTGCGCGAAGTGGCGCTTGTCGATGATGTGATTTTTTCCGGGGCGCTTATCGAGCGTGTCCACCATCTGTTAGATCGGTTAGGAATACGTGTCGGCGTTGTTTGCGCAGGAGTGGGAATGGGAGAGGGGGTGAGGAGATTGTTGTCGCACGGATATGATGTGCGATGCGTACGGAAGTTTGAGAGTGTTATAGATGAAGTTTGTGAGCGAGATTTTGTCCCAGGTGTCCCGCAATCCGGTCGTGCCATTTTAGGGAATGATCGTGTGGGTGCTCCTTATCTTTTACCTTTTGGGGATCCTATTGGTTGGGCATCCATTCCTCCGGAACACGCAAAATTTTTTTCCGCCTTTTGTTTTGCTCGCGCCATTGTTCTTTTCGAGGAAATAGAACATCTATCAGGTCAACCTGTGAGATGTTGTGATCTTTCACGTTTTCCCATAGGTTTGCCGCAAGACAACACGCGTTTTGTGGACTCCTTACGCTTTTTGCGTTAAACCCGAGGAAACACCTTGGGTTTTTTTGACAAGAAAGAATTATGGGTATATATTCAAAATATAATTTCTCATATATTTCTATGCCACATCAAGACGGAACAGGACCTTGTGGAAAAGGTCCAAAAACAGGGAGAGGATTAGGAGCCTGTATAGGCGTGCCTAATGATCAACTTTTTGATCAGCCTTTTGAGAACTGCGGGAAGAGGAAGGTTGGATTTTTTGGCCGCACATTTCGAAGATCGCCACGGGGAAGATGTGGTTTTGGAAGAAATGAAAGGTAAAAAATAGTGTGTCACGTCCAAGACAAGGGAGACGAGTACGGTTTTATCCGGAAATCGTGTATTTTAAACCCCAAGGAATCCCCATGAGGGATCTTGAGGTTGTTACATTGGAGTCTGAAGAACTTGAAGCCTATCGTTTACGCCATGTCCAAGGCATGGAACAAATAGAAGCGGCAAAAAGTATGCAAACTTCGCAAAGCACATATCAGAGAATTTTATACCGTGCTTATGAAAAAATAGCAGATGCGTTGGTGCATGGAAAAGCCATCAAACTTATTCGCGACATATGATGAAACTCTTTGTTATATTTTCTTTTTTTCTGTTTTTTCCTTTTTTAGCATTCGGTCAGACTTTTTCCGAAGAACAAGCTCAAACCAGTGAGATGTTTGAGGCGCGCGTGTCGTGTATTTTAGAAGAACGGGAAATACAAAGAGAAGATGGAACTTTTACAATACAACAGAACATTCTTTTGGAAGGATTGAGAGGGGAGTGGAAAGACGAGGAAGTTTATTATGAAGGCATTTCCGTTATTGATGTTTTGGATGCGAATGTTTACGAAGAAGGAGATAAAGTATTGGTATTGAAAAGTGAAAATTCTGAAGGAGAAACCTATTTTTATCTCATGGATTTTGTGAGGAGGGACGCCTTGTATCTTTTATTGTTTCTTTTTTGTCTCGTAACTATTCTTGTTGGCAAAGTAAAAGGTTTCAAAGCTTTGCTCGGTCTTGCCGTGAGTTTTTTGATCATCATTAAAATGATTTTGCCAGGTATTTTGGGAGGAGGAAATCCTTTGGTATGGGGGGCGGCGGGATCTTTTTTTATTTTACTTTTTCTCATCTATCTTACGGAAGGTTGGAATCAAAAATCTCATATTGCCATGGTAAGCATCTTTTTTTCCCTGCTGGCTGTCATCATACTGTCATGGCTTTTTTCTGGATGGGCGCATTTGTCCGGATATGCACAAGAGGAAACTATGTTTCTTATCGGAATAGGGAATAACATTATTGATTTTAAGGGATTGGTTTTGGCGGGGATGCTCATTGGTGCCATTGGTGTTTTAGATGATGTGGTGGTGAATCAAATAGAGACCGTGCAACAGATGAAAAAAGCGAATCCATTCCTCTCACCTCAAAAAATATATGAGATGGCCCATCAAGTGGGAAAGACACATATGGGAGCTATTGTGAACACACTTTTTTTGACCTATGCCGGTGCCTCTTTACCCCTTCTTTTATTGTTTGTTGTGAGGGAAGAGCCATTCCTCACCTTTTCACAAATTTTGAATCATGAGATGATCGCCACAGAATTGATTCGCACCTTGGTGGGAAGTATCGGGGTGGCACTTTCCATGCCTCTGTCCACCTTTTTGGCATCTCGTATCTTAAAAAAAGAACCTAAGGTAGAATAAAGGCACTCACATTTTTTGTTTTTATGAAAAAAATATTTTGTCTTTTGCTTACAGGTTTGGTATTGACGGGTATAGGGTGTGCGGGAGGAGAAAACGAACCACAAATCGGTGATGCACCCGTTATCAATGAATATAAAAAAGTATCAATCACAGCCGATGTTATTCTCAAGAGGGAGAATGGAACGGAAGCGACCACGTGTCTAGGGAGCGGAGCATTTTCATTGGATTTTTATTTTGCTGTCGGAGGAGGGAATCCTCTTGTGCAAAGAGGGTCTTTTCAACTCACAGATTATTTCTGCATGCTCATTGGTGATATGCAGGATTGCGAGGTCTATCCTCTTGATACCGCTTATGAACCCACAGAAGTTTCCGCTGAAGCAGATTTACGAGTGCATCAGAGCACAATCACATCTGATACAGGAGAAAAATTAGACGCCGATAGAATTCAATTTAGATTGGAGACATTGCCCGCTGGGGTTCCGCTTGATATTTATTGGTATTGCCCGGGCGAGCATAGTGTTCCAAAAGTAATGCCAGATGTCGCATTATTAACCCAGTTATTTTTGCCGCTTTATCAGGAAGGATGGGATTTTTCCGTGGCTGAAGATTATACTCACACTTCTACACGCACGAATTATCCTTTGAATATGGGGGTGACCGCAGACATTACATTCACTCTATCCTCCACGCGCGTTTCCTCAATTGAGGAATAAAAAATAAGCCGCATGCGCGGCTTGTTTTGTATGGATGAATCGATTCTGATTCCAGCTTAAAGTCTAAAACAGTTTCAGAGTCCCCCTTCGTCCCGCCGATGGCGGAACTTCGGTGGGACATCCCCCATAGCTCCAACTTTGTTGGAGCGACGGGGGATGGTGGGCGAGGTGGGATTCGAACCCACGAGACCTTTCGATCAGCAGATTTTAAGTCTGCCGCGTATACCAGCTCCGCCACTCGCCCCAGACAACAGAGAGCATAACAAACCATCCTCATTTTTTCAATAAAAAAGGACGCCATTTTCGTTTAGGCGTCTTGGTCAAAATGCACAGTGCAGCGAGCCTCATAGGCATCTTTGGCGCCAACGAGGACGAGTTCTTTTGCAGGAACGATGCGTTGGCTGTGGTAGGCGGGCTGTCCGCAGATACTGCACATGGCGTGTTGAGGGTAGATCTCAAAGGCTTCTTGAAGCAATCTTGCCATGGGCCCGAAGGCTTTTCCGCGATAGTCGCGGTTGAGGCCTGCGGCAATAACCCACTTGCGATGGACATAGACGAGAGCATGGATCACCTCGACGATTTCCTCATCAAAAAATTGCACTTCTTCGATTCCGATCACATCCACATCATGCTCAAGAACATAGGCGAGGATTTCCCTTGCCGTTTTTTTAATTTCGGCGGGGAACCTATCTCCATTGTGCGTAGAAGTACAGGCATCCTCTCCACAGCGATTGTCTACTTCGGGTTTGAACAAGACTACATGCCGTTTGGCGTGATGGGCACGGCGCAGGCGTCGGATCAACTCTTCGGTTTTGCCGGCATACATGGGGCCGACAATGAGCTCGAACATGGGCTGAAGCGGAAGGGAACAGGGGGTTGCCATCATGAATCACTCCATGGGTAAAAAAGAACCGTCTGTATTATAACAGACGGTGCTTTTTGGTGGTGTGGATGAATGGGGATGAGAACTATTATTTTTTGGCTCGTTTTACATCACGCAGTTCGCGCCAAGAAAGCCCGAGGAAAATAAGGAGTAAGAGTGTTGTGTTGAGCGGGGCAATCCAAAAAGGAAATTCTTTACCAAAACTCTCAAGGACCATAATGGCTCCTAAAAATCCAATGGAGTACATAGCGCCATTTTTAAGATAGGCGAATTTGGAAATGAAATTCATGCCTTTCACGGTAAATTCCCGAACCACAAACGCTCCAAGACCATTACCCAGTAAGATCAGGGGAACAGAAAGAGTAAAGGCAAACGCCCCGATCACGCCATCAATGGAAAAGGAAGCATCCAAAACTTCCAGGTAGAGCAATTTGCTCCAGGCACTCATACTGCTTTTCTTTTCCAATTTTTGTTCTGCTGCCTCGGCATTTTTACGAAAACCATCGGTGATGAAAAACGCGGTGGATCCAATAGAGGCGGCAAGAGCCAACAGAGCATTTTCTTTGATGGAAAAATAAATTACGGCCGTAATAAACAAAGAAGAAACGGCATAGAACCATACGCTTTGTCGATGGAGAAAATGTTCAACCAAGAAGGCGTATTTTTTTTCTTCCAAAAAAAGCCAAGAAAGAAAAACAAAGAAAAGGTAGACCCCACCTCCCAAAAGGAGAAGTGGCTTGGAATGCTCGAGAGATTGTTCGACAAGAAGAGGGTCAGAAAAAGAGAGGCGGAATACTTCGGGAAGAGAGAGGCTGGCATTTGCAAGCCATACAATAACAAAAGGAAGAATTCCTCGCATGACGAAAACCGCTAGGAGCAGCCCCCAGAAAAGAAAAAACTTCCGATATTTTTCCGGTACGGTTTTGAGAACATGTGCATTGACAACTGCGTTATCAATCGAGCTGATGATCTCAAAAAGTGCCAGGCCGAATAAAATAATAAAAGATTGGAACATAGCATTGTTTCCATTATAGCATTTCAAAGAAAAAATCCTCTTAAGGAGAGGATCTTTTTTGTTTGAGAAGTTGTTTTTCCGATAGGGTCAATCTTTCGGTGGCATAAGAGAAGGCAATGGCGGAAAAAGTGCGGATATGAGTATGGAAAAATGCGAGTGTCTCCTTCGCATAAAGGGTGTGACATTCTCGCAGAGTCCACCCCACAGCCTTTTGAACATAGGGGTCAGGATCTTTCAGGAGAATTTTTATGAGAGGAAGGATTTTTGATGGGGGAAGATATTTTCGTTTGGGAGAGGCGTAGAGAATGAGAGGAACGATGGAGTTCCGTCGCTCCCAAGGATTGAGGGATCGGTTCCATTTTTTAAGTGTTGGATAGACAAGTTTTGGGAAACGCTCGAGGAGAAAGGAATAGATTTTTGAGAGCATGTCCGAGTGTTCCCAGCCATCGATGCGGGAGATCCAGGATTTGAGCATTGCCCAATCTTTGGGGGTCAGTTTGTCCTTGCGTTCCTCGAAATAAAAAAGGGGAAGATGCATGGCTTCATGGACAAGAGCTTCACGCCAAATAGTGTTCCAGATTTTTGATTGTGTTTCGTGAGGTTTGTCAGAAAAAGAAAACCCTTTTTTATAGAGGGCGCGCAGATGAGGGAGACGAATACCCAAACAAGAATAGTGTGTGCATTTTTTTCGAAAGGCACAATAATCTGTACTCGGTTCTGCCAGGGGTTTCAGCATGTGCAGAATTTCTTGAAGAGAAGTTTTTTTAGGAGAGGAGTGAGGTGACATAGTTCCAGTTGATATGGTTCCAAAAATTTTCCACAAAACGCGCGCGATCATTTCGATAATCAATATAATAGGCATGCTCCCAAAGATCGAGGGTGAGAAGGGGTTTTTGTGAGGTGGCCACAGGGGTCTCTGCATTGGTTGTCGAAAGGATGCCTAAAGTGGTATCAGGATTTTGAACAAGCCAGATCCACCCTGAGCCAAAGAGGGCAAGGGCGGTATCAGTGAATATCCTTGTAAACTCATTTTCTGATTTGAAAGAAGCGGAGAGACGTTTTTGTAGAGATTCCGGAATAGACTGAGTTTCGGAGGAAAGGCAATTCCAGAAAAAAGCATGATTGAAGTGTTGTGCGGCAGGATGGAAAATACTAGGAGTATTTCCGCGCGTACCCTCAATGATTTTTTCCAAAGTTTTTTCTGCCCAGGGGGTATTTTCGATCATGGCATTCAATGTGGCAACATAACCGGCATGATGTTTGCCATGGTGGTAATCAAAGGTTTCTTTGGAAAGAAATTCTTTGAGGGCGTTTGAATCAAATGGGAGAGAGGGGAGAGAGAACATAAAGATTGCGGAAAGAATATTGACTGTACTGTAGCGGAAAAAGGGCAAAACAAAAATATCCGACCAAGGTCAGATATTTTTATGTGGAGCGGGAAACGGGGATCTCACCTTTCCATGGGGGAACGTCGTTCCCCCTCTGGAGCCCTGCACCATGTAAGGTGCAGGGCTGTCACCCCTTCCTCCTTTAGAGTCTATCGAGGAAAACTTCCGTTTTCCTCGAGCTCCTTTCCCTGGGTTCGATTCCCGTTTTTTATTTTCTCCAATTAAAAATATCCGACCAAGGTCAGATATTTTTATGTGGAGCGGGAAACGGGGATCGAACCCGCGGCCTTCTCCTTGGCAAGGAGACGCTCTACCACTGAGCTACTCCCGCGCGGTAGTGGAAAAAATATAGCATTCTAGATAAGGAGTGGCAAGAGTCTTTAGAGTGTGGGAGTGAATATGAGCTCACTCCTGCCAAGCCGGAATTCCTAGGAAAGTATCAATGACCCCAAATCGTCTGTCTACAATATCAAAACGTTGATCCATCCCATCCAATCGTTCGTCTACCATATCAAATCTTTTATTTACCACCTCGAATCGTTCATCAATAATATCAAATTTTTCATCCACAATATCAAAACGTTTATCCATTTCATCCAGTCTTTCATCTGTTCTTGTCAATTGAAGTCTGATAGCAGCTGTTTCACTATCGAGTTTGAGAGACAGGCGAACAATGGCATCACCATTAGCTGCTGTTTCGTGTTTAAGAAACAAGATATTATTTTCTGTACGTTCAAACTGTTGTTGCGTGATCACGATAAAATCATCCAGTGTTTGCGCGATTTGATCCACCTTATCACCAAGTTGATCAATTTTTTCTCCCAGAAAATCCACTTTTTGCTCCAGGCGATCCGTTTTTTCTCCCCAAAAATTTACCTTGCGCTCCAAGGAAGTTGTCGTCGTAAAGAATTCTTTTTGTGTGACAAAGGATTCCATAGCGAAGATATTATAGCACGCCCCGATCTATGCCGGGGCGTGCTATTTTCAGGCTTAAGAAGCGGGTTGTTGGTTACGCATTTGTTCACGCATCCATCGGATACCCGAACGGTTGCCTGCGCAATATTGTTCTTTGGCAACGAACATGATGAAGTCGCGCAGTTTTGAGGTGTGGAAGTCATCAAGTCCGCACTCTTCTGCAAGCGCTTGCACACGCTCGATAAAAGGAAGATGCCATTTATTGGTTTGAGGTGAGTCGCTCATAGGAAGGTGTTAAAGGTGGATGAGAAGTCGCGCGCAGGAGTTCAATCACATATTCTCCCAATAAAGTGGAGACCACAGAGGAAACTCCATAGGCAAAAGCCTTATGTTCAATGCGTTTCTTGAGTTCCGAGGCGGAGAGGGCGATGGGTGACATAGGATTTAATTCGTGGAGCGAAATAAGAGAGAGCAAAACCGGCGAGGATAACCAGAGCGGCCGTCGTAAGCACCAGGGCAATACGTTTAGAGGTTTGTTCTTGTGCGATTAATCCGGTCATGGTTGTGTCTTCGGTTGTGGATACAAGAATTTTGATATCTTCAGCAAAGCGCGGAAGCAAAACCAGTTGGTCATTGGATTTCGTAAGAATTCCTGTGACAGCCATGTGTGCGCCTGTTGAAAAATTTGCAGGGGTGAGTCCAGTGACAGAGGCAAGCCGCACCGTCAGCTGTATCCCGTCTTCTTCCAAGAGGATGGATGAATTTTCTTTGGATACGACGATGCCAGAGACTGTTATCAATATGCCTGTTTTTTCCGTTGAGATTTCAGTAAGAGTCATTGAAGCTGCTTCGAGATTGGATGGGTTTTTTTGAACAACAATATCTTGTTGTTCACTAATTTTAATCCTTCGTTCTTCTCGACTTGTGCTCATTACTCCTTTCACAGTCACTTCGTCTCCTTCTTGAAGCACGGGGAAATCCGCGTTGTATTGATAGATTTGGATACCGGAGGTTTCGTCTTGGATATAGAAGATTTGTTTTCCAAGAATGCCCGGAACCACACTGACAATACCGGTTACCTGCACAGGTGTGTCATCGGCAAGAGTGCGGACTTGATCCATTGTTACCAAGTAGCCAGAAGAGGTGTTGGGCCGATCCACGGCAAGAGTGGTGGTTGTCTTTTCTCCGGCAGAGACGATGGTGTTGGTTGTTGTAACGGAAGAAGGTTTGTCCACTTGAGTCGTCGGAAAAGCATTTGGTTCATTTGCTGTAGGGTGGGAAGTCCAATCCCAAGATCCGTGGATACGTGCCAAGGATTGGCCCTGGTTTGTTTTTTCATACGTCACCTGATCAAGCAGTTTGTAAGAAGGATCATAGAGGGAAACCGTATCTCCAAGATTATTGAGTGCCAGAGCTGTAACTTCTCGCATGAGAGCCATAACCGAGACATTGGAAAGATTTTGATGTGTGGAAAAAATAAATTGTTTTCCTGAAGCATCTTCAAGGATCACACCAAAGAGATCGACCGGACTGTCCCCTACATTTTCAATTTCAATAAATTCCTCAACCTCATCAGATCCATTGGTATTGGGATAGATTTCAGAAAGACGAAGTGCGGTGTAGTCATAAGAAACATTGGTTTCCTCCTGTGTTTCAGATACGCCTGACGACGTCGTGTCCGTCGTTGTTTCCTCCGCGGTTGAAATAGTATTCACCATTCCAGGTGTGACAGTTTCCGTTTCTTTCCAAGTTCCTTCAGCTGTTTTTGCAAGCGCATATCCTTTTTTGGGAGCGGGAATTTCCGCGGCCCCATAGATAAGCGTATCAATCACGTTTCCTTGTCCATCTTTGAGAATCAAAGTGTCACCATCGTTATTGAGAACGCCTTTGGGAGAGGGAACGATGAGATAGGATTTTGGCGCGAGTGTTCCTTCACCCAGATTCGTTTGTTTACCTGTCGCATCTTCGAGTGTCCAGTGTGTAAGCGCGATTTCATTGGTTCCTGGATGATAGATTTCCACCCATTCCACTTCTCCTTCCAAAGGGCTCGAGACGAGTTCGTTTAAAAGAAGATCACCGGATTGGTAGGAGAGAACCGATGTCACATCTTCAATATTTTCCGTTTCCGTGATGGTTTTTTCCTCGACAGATTCTTCCTCGATTGTCACCTCTGGAAGTTCGGTCGTAAAGATATTTTCTTGTCCTGGTGTAGGTGTTGTGGTAGCGATCAAGGTTCCCTCTTGTGTGTGAGCATAAGCAGAAGGGTCACTCAATGCGGGAAGATCATCGGTTCCGTACATAATAGTTTCAATGATAGTTCCAGAGGCATTAGACAAGATGATCGTATCTTCATCATTATTTAATTTCCCCGCAGGTTCGCTGATAAGATAATAACTTTGTGCGGCCATGGTTCCTTCAAGTGTGGTGATTTTTCCTGCCGCATCCGCAAGAGTATAACCAGTAAGATCAAGGGGAACATCGGAGTTGTTATAGAGCTCCACAAACTCGAAAGCATCTTCGGAAGGATCAGAGACAAACTCGGAGATAAAGAGGGAAGGACTCACCGTTTCTTCAGAAGTATTTTCTGTGATGATTTCGGTTGTGAAGATATTTTCTTGTCCTGGTGTTGGTGTTGTCGTGGTGACCAAGGTTCCTTCTTGTGTGCGTGCATAAGCGGAGGGATCACTCAAGGCAGGAAGATCATCGGTTCCGAAGATAACGGTTTCCACGATTGTGCCACTAGGATCAGTAAGGATGATCGTATCTCCATCATTGTTTAATTTTCCTGCAGGTTCAGAAACAAGATAATAACTTTGTGCGGCTATAGTTCCTTCAAGGGTGGTGATTTTTCCTGCCGCGTCTGCAATGGTATAGCCCGTGAGATCAAGAGGAAGATCAGTATTGTTGTAGAGCTCGATAAACTCGAAGGCGCCTTCGGAAGGATCGGAAACAAATTCGGAGATGAAGAGGGAAGGCAGAACAATCTCTTGCTCGACAATAGTTTCCTCGATATCTTCCACAACCTCCTCTGTTGTTGTACTTTCCGTTTCGGTCAAAACAGATTCTTCTTGTACAGGAGTATCGGACGTTTCCTCTACAATCGTCGTCGTTTCAAAAGAGTAGAAACCCGGCGTTCCAAGATCATTTATACCTTCTTTTATTCCGGTTTGAGCAGTGGTCGCTGTCCAAGCATCGGGGAAAGTTCCATCCAAAAGAGGATAGACACGTTCCATGGAAGCATAGGGGCCACCCAAAGAAGTTCCTCCCGAATTTCCGGCCAGAGGGACGGATCCATCTCCGGCCACATCCAGGATTTCTCCCTGCGCATTTGAAAAAGTGATTTGAAGCGCAGAGTTTGAGAGGGAAATACTGCTGGTGATATACGAAGGCACTGTCGACACAACGGCGTTTTCGTGGGCAATATCGTAGTTTGCGATGAGAAAGGTTGAGTAAGGTGTGATAAGAGAGCCTTCGGGCAAGGTAATTACGCTTCCCGAGGAAGCTGCGCCCAGAAGTTCATAACCAGAAAGATCAATCGTAGCGTCCGTTGGATTTGCAAGCTCAATCCATTCATCCGAGGCACTTAGTGAAGATCCTGCCCAGGCGATTTCAGAGATAAAGACGGTGGCGGGTGTTGCCGCTTGTGCAGAAGGTGCAAAAAGAATTCCGCAGAGAAAGAACCCCATCACCCAATGAGAAAAATTTTTCCATCGTTGCATACAGGAGAATGTAAGATGAATAAATCCCGGGATGCCTACCGCGCGGCCGCAGCGGTAGGCAACAAAAGAAGAACCCCTTTGCGGGGGTTCTTCTTTTGTTAGCTCCATCACATCAATTTTTTTTGCATTTGTCAATCGTCGTATGGGGACAACTTTACGTTACGAGAAAATTTTTCAGTTTCTAATATCATCGACGCCCACAGGTAAGTTTGTGTGGCATCGATGATTTAATAACAACTACTTAAACCACGCCACAACAGAAAGACTTGAAGCAATACGGGAATATTTTTTATAAGAATTGATAATTTTTATCTCTATTTTTTTTCGAAGACGAATAAGTTTACTGTTTTCACATTTTAAATTTGACGGAGAAACACTTTCTGGACCCCGTACTTTAAAATACTCGATAAAATCACTTCTTAAACTGTCGTCGATAACATTAAAGTTGTTGACGGTGTATTCAAAAAATTCTTGCTCATCAAAAACTATTCCACTATTTTTTCTTACAGTTTTCTCTGATGCTGAGGGAATTTGATCAAAATTAAATGAATGAAACCAACCACAGTTTTCTTTATTATGAATTTTATCGGCTATTGAAACTGAAAAATCTTCTCTCATTTTTACAAAAGCGTAAGCAATCGTGTAAAAATTATCTAGTTTTATCTTTGCTTTTCGTTTTTTGTTTCTAGAAAGGGGCAAGAAAATTTCTATTGCCAAAACAGAGGATATAATTCCTAAAATAGCGCTGATTATTTCTTGATAACTTTCGATAAAATCAGAAAACATAAATTTTTTTGGTGGCCTGCCACCCGTCCGCCCGGATAAGACTGTGGCGGATCCGCCTCTGGCGGAAAGCTCCGAAGGAATAACAGTTTCAGAGTCCTCCTTCGTCCCGCCATCGGCGGGACTTCGGAGGGGCATCCCGCCTACGGCGGGATGGTGGGCGAGGAGAGACTCGAACTCTCACGGGAAAACCCACATGGTCCTAAGCCATGCGCGTATGCCAATTCCGCCACTCGCCCACGTGACAATATAGTCATTACATCGTGAAACGAGATTTATCCATCCGCAATGATGGCGGTCTGCTTGTCCTTCGCACAGAAAAATCCTCAATGTATCTACGGATACATCTGCGGTTTTTCTATGCTGCAGGACGGCGCATCCCATCCATCCTTGCGGCGTCTAAAGTCTCGTTTCACGATGTAATGACTATATTTGTAACATGATCCGCGTCTTTCTTCAACGAAAAAACGCCCGTTTGTGGGCGTCCGTTGTGAGATCTTATCAGATCTCTTTATAGTGTTGAAACATGTTTTGGACTACGGCATCTATTCCTTCATAACAACTTTGCGGATCTGCTGTCAGATTCGGGATTGAGACGGTGACAAAGAGAGGAATCCATTGAATTTCTGGATAATGAGTTGCGAATTCCATAACTCCCAGCAAGAAAGGAAGGTGAAGGTCATTGTGAAGATCGGGTATTGCGATTTCTACAGAAACATCTCTATTTTTTCTTGTTTTCACCTGAAAGCAGAATCCAAATTCGCCTGAAGGATCAAGAGCAAAGAGATCTATTTTCCAGGCAATGTCTTCAAAAGGGGTTGGATGATAGACCTCTGTGTCGTATCGACGCAGAGATTGAATAAAGAGAGCAACTCCCAAGGCTCCTTGGCAGTAAATTTCCCAAGATCGTTGTTCGTCCCTTTTTTCTCCAGGGTACATTTCTCGAGAAAAATAACGACTTAGCGATCCAGCCAATCCGCGATAACTCTCAGCAAGATGCATGAGCATCATGGACCCAATCTTCCCCACGTTTGATCCGTAGAAGACAGTTCGTTCTGCTACGTCCATTTCCTCTAGTGCTAAAATAAATCCATGAAAAAACGAAGCGCAAAGGATGGGTTGTAGATCAGAGGAACAAGAAGGGAATAATTCTTGGAACACGGCAATAAACAGACTTATCTGAAAGTATCTTTTCTTGAAATCCTCTCTTGTTCTTTGCCCCTGCGTATATCCAGCTTCTTTCGCCTTGCGCATTTCTTGCGAAAGGGAACCTGGCAATTCACAAAGAGGGGTTCGTTCTCTCGCATAAGAATGGTTTGATCTAAATTTTTCTCTATTTGTCAAAGAACACCTCGCAAGAAGCAAGATAAGTTATCCTAAAGAAAGGAAGGAGCGAAGTCAATCTTAGGTGATGAAAAAACGGCCGAACCAATTATTGTGAAATAAAGGTTCAGGCCGTCGTGCGATGTCAGATGAGACTAAGGTCGCGTAATAAGAGTCCATCTTTTCTCTGATTGGAGCCACGGGAGCAGATTTCGAACATCGTCCATGGTCACACTCTCAAAGTCATTACTAGTTTCTGAAAGTGGGATGATCCGTTGGTGATGTCCAAGATCATTGATGGCACCATTGCAGACTTCATTGCCGGTTAGATCAATCATAGATTTACTTGCAAGGATGTGTCGTTTGAATCGTTCAAGCAAATCTTCACGATGTTTTATTGAAGCGATGCATTCCTCTATGACTTTCTCGATCTGATCAAGTGCTTCAAGTTTAAACGCACCGCAACAGATAGAGAATCGGCTGAAGTCTCGAAAATTGAGTTGAGCGCTGTTGATAGCATAGGTCCAAGCACGCTTCTCTCGCACTTCCTCGTCTAATATTTCATCGAATATATTTCTTGTGACACGGATGATCTGTCTGTTGATATTCCCTGGGATTTTCGCGACACTTCGGTATACACAGATCTCGACCGGAACGTTGAGGTATTTTGACATCTCGAGGATATAACGGGTTTCTGAAGGTGGTTTGACATCAGTCATCAGAGTCGGAAGAGGTGTGCGTACCCCATCTTTTTTCACAGCGAAAGGACTTTCAAAAAGAAGCTTAACAAGTTCTGAGAGTTGCATGCCGCCGACACCCACGATACTCATATTCGCAGGGGTGTAGTGTGCATTATAGTGTGATTGCAAATCACCTTGTGTGATTCGTCCGATTGAATCTAGATCGCCGATCGGACAAACAATCCTATCGAGCCAGTGGCCGGTATAGAGAGCATGATGCTCACGCATGGCAAGGTCGAATTGTTGCCTGAATGGATATCGTCGATGAAATTCACCACCAATAATCTGACGTTCCTTCTCAATGGATTTTTCAAGTCTGGCTGAAAGCAACATGTGTCCAAAGATTGAGAATGCCTTTGTAAGAATTGCCTCATGTATAGGTACAAAGAATTGGTAGTATGTGTGAGGATAACCAGTCGCACCAAGACGGACCGTTCCTCCGCAATCCTCAAACAACACACAGATTTCTCTTGCTGAGACAGTGCCGTTTTTTGACACTAAATGTTCGACAAAGTGTGACAGTCCTTCGAGTCCAATGGGATCATGCTCTGCTCCACTGTGAATCACAAATGCTATAACTTCCCACGTGCGTCCTGGCCAATGAGCTGCGTGGACCGTGAGACCATTTGGTAATGTTGTTGATTGGAATTCAGCGTACGGATCCCACATAAGAGTTTCCCTTTGTTAAAGAGCTTTTGAAAAATTTCTATACGTGGAAGCTTCCATGTATAGAAGACAGGACTTTGTATCAGTTTTAATTATTTTTGTCATTTTTTTGTAACGTGAACAGACCATTTTCTCGACAAAAGGAAAAACCTTGTTTACGATAACGTCATATGCGCATTATTTTGGTTCATGGGTTTAAGGCTTCTCCACAAATGAATTTTCATCCTTGGCTTGCGGGGGAACTTCGCAAGGCAGGGTATGAGGTAGTGACTCCCATCCTTCCACTTTCCGATGGAGAGAATTTTGATTTGACTTTGGTTATGGAAAAAATGAAAGAGCAAGTGGGTTATTTAAAAAGCGATGATATTTTGCTCGGGCATTCGCTGGGAGGTTTGATCGCCTTGCGTTACCTGGAGTCTATCGAGATGACACAAACCCCTCATGCCATGGTATTGGTGGGGGCACCCTGGAAAGTGTCGCGACCCGAGCTTCGACCGCTTTTTATGGCAGATCTGGATGCCGATGTTTTAATGTGGAAAGCGCGGGAGTTCGTGATCATCCATTCTAAAGACGATACTCTCGTTCCATTTGAACACGGAGAGCGATTAGCCGAGGCACTCAAAGCTCGACTGGTGGTGACTACAGGGGATGATCATTATATGGGAGAGCGTTATCCAGTACTTTTGGAAGAGATCAATCGTCTTATCTCCATCCCGCATATTTTTGAGCCAGGCGAGGGGCTCCCTGATGATTTTTCTTAAAAGAAGAGACGCCCGCAGGCGTCTCTTTTAGTAGTGGTAGGTTTTGCATTTTAGAATCGTCATCGCTCGATAAAGTTGTTCTAAAAGAATGGTTTGAGCAAGTTCGTGGGGAAAGGTGAGGGGAGAAAGGGAAAGGAGTGCAGGTGTCTTAGAGAGAAGGTCAGGATCTAATCCCAAAGGTCCTCCCAATATGAAGACTAGATGTTTGGTTTCGTTTTGTGACCAGGAAAGCAGTTGAGTGGAAAATTCAAGAGAGGTATAGGATTTTCCTCGTTCGTGCAGAAGGATAAGAAGTGCATCTTTTGGACAGGCTGCAAGAAGGCGCTCAGCTTCCTTCTTTTTCACCTTTATTTTTTGGGAGGGTGAAGAAAATGGCTCGGGTTTTACAGAGAGGATCTGGATTTTAGCATAGGGAGACAACCGAAGAAGATATTCGTGGGAAAGGTCGGCAAGGCGTTTATCTTTTGTTTCTCCGACAGCAAGAATCGTAATATGAAGCATAGATTTTCTCTAGAATATCAGAAAAAAGAGAGGATTCAAAAGAAGAATTTTTTCTTGTGGATGAGGGAGGGATAAACAGGGTCAAATACCGTTGACACAAAAAGAGGGTTGGGATACTATGGCCGCGACCTAGAAAAGAAAAACGTGTGTTAAATTCAGGGAAACAATAGATATCCATTGCGGGATGGTGGATGTCTTCCCCAGAGTAAGCGCCCGCGCATTTGCGCGGTTTTTAAATCCTTTAGAATCAGAGAGGAGTGGTTATAAAACCATTCGTCCCTGATCCCAAAGATCAGGAAATAGATCCTTACAACTAAAGAAGAATCATACAAAAAGTAAGTAAAGTCATTGAAATTAGAAATATAATATCGAAATATTATATTGGGTCCACTGAAGGAAATAATCTTTCAGTGGTTGTAGAGCATCAAGTGCATATGGTGGATGCCTTGGCAGAATGTGCCGATGAAGGACGTCGCAGCCTGCGATAAGCCTCGGGGAGGTGGCAAGCAACCTTTGATCCGGGGATTTCCGAATGGAGCAATCCCATGCGGGGAATGCCGCATGATCCCGTACTGAATACATAGGTCCGGGAAGGGCACCTGGGGAAGTGAAACATCTCAGTACCCAGAGGAAAAGAAAAAGATCGTTCGTTTTACGTTCGTGTGCACAACATGTAGCACGCGAACGAAAAGCGAGCACATTCCCTAAGTAGCGGCGAGCGAAAAGGGAAGAGCCTAAACCTTACAGATGAAGCTATGGTGTTTATGTGGACTTCGGTTTGCATAGCGCGGTAGTGAAAGATGGAAGTCGTTGTCTGTAAGGGGTTGTAAGTTGATCATGTCGTCTGCTTCCAAAGACGGGTGATGATAATTGTATGACCTATAACAGAAGTTGCTGGAAAGCAACGCCATAGAGGGTGATAGCCCCGTACGTGAAATAGGTTTATACCATCACGATGATTTTCTTGAGTACCACGAGACTCGTGAAATCTTGTGGGAATCTGCCGCGACTATGTGGCAAGGCTAAACACACATTCTGACCGATAGTGAACAAGTACCGTGAGGGAAAGGTGAAAAGCACCCCGGTGAGGGGAATGAAATAGTATCTGAAACCGTATGCTTACAAGGAGTCAGAGCCCTGCCTTCGGGTGGGGTGATGGCGTTCCTATTGAAGAATGAGCCAACGAGTGTGCTACGTGTCGCTTGGTTAAGTCCTATGGGACGGAGCCGAAGTGAAAGCGAGCGTTAATCCGCGTATTGTGATTTTGTTCGATCTGTTTGAGCAATCGAACTTTTCGAACATGATCACATGGTGGCACGTACACGACCCGAAACCGGGTGACCTAGCCATGACCAGGTTGAAGCGGGTGTAAAAACCCGTGGAGGACCGAACCCACGCGCTGTGCAACACGCGGGGATGAGTTGTGGCTAGCGGAGAAATTCCAATCGAACTCGGTAATAGCTGGTTCTCCCCGAGATATGTTTTGGCATAGCGTCAGTAAATACATGAGTGGGGGTAGAGCACTGGATGGGACCGCCGCCTTCGGGTAGGGGTCCTAACCAAACTCCGAATACCATTCGTGGTTCCTGACAGTCAGACGATGGGGGCTAAGCTCCATTCGTCGAAAGGGAAACAGCCCAGATCTCCAACTAAGGTCCCTAAATCATCATTAAGTGTAAAAGGTAGTGAAGAGGCTTATACAACCAGGAGGTTGGCTTAGAAGCAGCCATCCTTTAAAGATAGCGTAACAGCTCACTGGTCAAGCTTTTTTGCGCCGAAAATGTACCGGGGCTAAATGATGTACCGAAGTTGAGGACACCTTCCATCTCGGAAGTCTGTGGTAGGGGAGCATTCACATGGCGTTGAAGTCGTGTCGTGAGGCACGGTGGAGCAGTGTGAAGTGAGAATGTTGGCATAAGTAGCAAAAAGACAGGTGAAAGTCCTGTCCGCCGTAAACCTAAGGTTTCCTGGGCAACGCGAATCGACCCAGGGTTAGTCGGGAGCTAAGGCGAGGCCGAAAGGCGTAGTCGATGCACAGCAGGTTAATATTCCTGCACTTCGTTATTCACTGATGCGGGGACGCTTCTTGTCGTTTCCTGCGTTCTATGGCTATGACGCTGGGGGTGTTTCGGTGATGGGTAGGCAAATCCGCTCATCATAAGCCGATGACATCATCGCGAGTCTGCCGTAAGGCGGACAAGAGGAAATTAAAAGGAGCCAAGAAAAGCCGCTAAGGTTAATGAATAATGAACCCGTACCGTAAACCGACTCAGGTGGGTGGGCATAAATGTGCTCAGGCGTACGAGAGAACCTTCGTTAAGTAACTCGGCAAAACAGTGGCCGTAACTTCGGGATAAGGCCTGGTTGTCCTTGTGAGAGGGCGACCCACAGCAAACGACTCCAACCGACTGTTTACCAAAAACACAGGTCCCTGCTAAACCGTAAGGTGATGTATAGGGGCTGATGCCTGGCCAGTGTCCGAACGTTAAGGAAGGGGGTCATCCTGCCGCAAGGCAGGGGAAGCTTCCGACTGAAGCGCGGATGAACGCCGGCGATAACTATAATCGTCCTAAGGTAGCGAAATTCCTTGTCGGGCGAGTTCCGACCTGCACGAATGGCATAACGAGTTGGAGACTGTCTCAACGAAGGACTCGGCGAAATTGCAAGATGAGTGAAGATGCTCATTACCCGTGGTTAGACGAAAAGACCCCGTGAAGCTTTACTACAACTTGCTCTTGAGTTCATACTTCACATGTTCAGTATAGGTGGGAGCCTTCGGGCGCCAGTGAGATACCACCCTTGTGCTGCGTGAATCCTAACCAGACGCCGTGAATCCGGTGTCAGGGACAGGAGCTGGTGGGTAGTTTGCCTGGGGCGGGTGCCTCCCAAAAGATAACGGAGGCGTCTACAAAGGTTGGCTTAGCGCGGATGGAAATCGCGCTGGACGTGTATACGCACAAGCCAGCTTTACTGCAAGACCTACAAGTCGCGCAGTTGCGAAAGCAGAGGTAAGTGATCCGACCGTACGATATAGGACGGCGGAAGCTCATCGGACAAAAGCTACTCCGGGGATAACAGGCTAGTCTCCCCCAAGCGTCCACAGCGACGGGGAGGTTCGGCACCTCGATGTCGGCTCATCGCATCCTGGGGCTGGAGAAGGTCCCAAGGGTTAGGCTGTTCGCCTATTAAAGCGGTACGTGAGCTGGGTTCAGAACGTCGTGAGACAGTTCGGTCTCCTATCTACCATGGGCGTCGATGACTGAAGGAATTCATCCTTAGTACGAGAGGACCGGGATGAACAGACCTCTTGTGTACCAGTTGTTTTGCCAAAAGCACAGCTGGGTAGCGACGTCTGGCTCGGATAAACGCTGAAAGCATCTAAGCGTGAAGTCGATCCTAAGATTAGTCATCATTTGAGACCCCTGCGAGACGAGCAGGTTGATAGGCCGTAGGTGTAAGCGTGGTAACACGTTGAGCCGAGCGGTACTAATCGGTCGAGCTCTACAGCCACTGAAAGGTTGTATCCTGTATGATTCTTCTTTGTAAGGAATCTTTTTATTAAAAGGGTTTCAATGTCTCGGTGCCATTTCCAGGAGGGTCACACCTGTTCCCATCCCGAACACAGTCGTTAAGCCTCCTTGGGCCGATGGTAGTGCGTATGCGCGAGAGTAGGTGGGCGCCGGGACATTGGAACTCTTTTTTGTTTCCCGATAGACTATCTAGGTATGGAAAAAAAATCTTGTTATCTTTGTCCTTTTGTGACCCATGCGGTGATGCTTGGGATAGGGCTTATTTTAGGGGGTCTTTTTCTTTAATAGATGACCTTGTATAAACCAACTCGCCTGCTATGATAGAGGCGATTTTTTATGACATTTCGATTTGTTATTTTGGCAGCTGGTATGGGGTCTCGCATGGGAGGATCAATTCCAAAGGCTCTCATTCCTGTTGGAGGAAAACCTATTTTGCAGTGGCTCCATGAATCCACCAAAGCGTCTGGAGTTGATGGAGTTCCCATTATCGTCATCGGGCATGAGCGTGATCAACTCTGTCGATCGTTTCATGGAGTGAGTCAATATGTCGTGCAAGAGGAACAGCTTGGAACAGGCCATGCTGTCATGATGACACAGGAGGCAGCACGAGGATCTGACGCGATCATCGTGCTTTATGGAGATCATCCCTTTATCTCTCCCCAAACACTTCGTCAGTTAAGTCATCAGCATGAGGCACAAGACAATACGATCACAATGATGACCGTCACGGTTCCCTCCTTTGATGGTTGGCAAAGGGTTTTTGCTCATTGGGGACGCATTTTACGTAGTGACAAAGGAAAGATTTTAGGAATCAAAGAATACAAAGATACGAGCGAAGAAGAGCGCCAGTGTTTGGAAGTAAATCCGGCTTTTCTCTGTTTTAAAGCTGATTGGCTTTGGAAAAATCTCAAAGAACTGAAAAATGATAATAAACAAAAAGAGTATTATCTTACGGATTTGATCGCCATGGCTGTGGAGCAGAAAGAAAAAATAGAGACCATTCCCATTCCTCCAGAGGAAGCGATTGGTATCAATACGCCCGAGGAACAGGAGATCGCAGAACAAATTCTCCGCCAACAAAAACGACCCGAGTAAAGCGGGTCGTTTTATTTACCGGACGTCTCCACTTCCTCCCAAAGTTCCGCGTTCTTGCCGTGAAGTTAATTTGTTGATGTTGTCCTGGGCGACTGTTTCAAGATCAATATGGAGTTCAGTTGCTAAGGCCGCCACATACCAGAGAACATCTCCAAGTTCGGCTTTGCACAGTTCTCGATAATCATCGGTGAGTACAGAATCATGATCTCGTATGATTTTTTTGATTTTATTAAGCATCTCTCCGGCTTCTCCGCCAAGTCCAAGAGCAGCGTAATAAAGATTTTCTCCAGCGTGAGGATAAGTGGCCGTCTTCCAGGACGCGGTTTGATAATCAGAAAATTGCATAGGCGATTGTTAAGAATATTGTTATGATAGCACACATATGCGCCTTATTGTCGACTGGCATATCCACTCCAAATATTCTCGAGCTTGCTCAAAAGATTTAGAGCTCCCTACCATTGCCAAATGGTGTGAGCGCAAAGGGATTCAGATTGTGACGACAGGGGATTGGACCCATCCCAAGTGGTTTGAGGAAATTTCCCGACTTCTTGAGGAAACAGGACAAGGTATCTATGAACTGCGCAATCGCTCAAGTTCCACGCGTTTCATGTTAACACAGGAGGTGAGTCAAATTTACAAACAAGGAGAAAAAACTCGCCGTGTTCACAATCTGATTTTTTCTCCTTCTCTGGAGACATGTAAAAAAGTGAACATCATGTTGACCGATCATGGATGCAATTTGAAATCCGATGGTCGTCCTATTTTGGGAATCAACAGTGAAGAGCTTTATAAACGTCTCAAAGAGATTGATGATCGTATTTTGGTTGTACCAGCTCATGCTTGGACGCCCTGGTTTTCAGTGTTTGGCAGCAAATCAGGTTTTGATTCGCTTGAAGAATGTTTTGGATCCATGACACCATATATTTATGCGATCGAAACCGGTCTTTCCTCTGATCCCACAATGAATCGCCGTTTATCCGCCTTGGATCATGTGACTATTATTTCCAATTCTGACGCACATTCTTGTCATAAACTCGGGCGTGAGGCCAACGTGTTTGATCTTTCCAAAGAGGAAGTCTCTTATAATACATTCACAGAGATTTTAAAAACCGGAGACGCAAAACGTTTTCTTTATACCATCGAGTTTCATCCAGAGGAAGGAAAATATTACGCGGACGGATGTGCGGATTGCCAATTTTCTTGTTCTCCGCAGGAATCCAAACGTTTGAAGTTTCGTTGTCCTTCTTGCAAAAAACTCATGACGCTTGGGGTGGGGCATCGCGTGGAAGCGCTTGCTGATCGTCCAGACAAATTTCCTCGAGGTATTCCTCACAAATACATTGTGCCACTTGAGGAAGTGCTTGCAGAGTCTTTTGGCGTTTCATCTCCCACATCCAAAAAAGTACAGGAAGAATATAATCACCTCACCACCTGTGTCGCTGATGAATTTACACTATTACTTGATACTCCACTTGAACAGATTGCCGCACAGACAAAATATCCCGATGTGGTTGAAGCTATCCGTCGCATGCGAGCAGACGAAATGTATATTAAACCCGGGTATGACGGCATCTTTGGAGTTGTGAAGATTTTTGGTCCGGACGAAAAACGAACCCCAAAACAATCCACCTTATTGTAGAATCAAAAAACCTCCGGGCTTCCCCGGAGGTTTTATAAGACATCCACAAGTGTTCCCACAGAAGCCCAGTCATAGATCCACATCATGTCCGCAAGCGAAGCATTGATACACCCATGGCTCATGGGGTTTCCGAAATTATTATGCCAATAGGCATAGTGAATGTAGATGTGCGGATAAATGCGCAGATTCCACGGCACAAGACCAAGACTATAATTGTTTGGATTTTCCACGCCATAATTCCAGGTGTAATCCACCCAGGGAAGTTTGGCGAGGACCTCATGCTGTCCTACCGGTGTTGTCCACGGCCATTTGGCTGCGGAAATGGGAAAAGTATTTGCCACAATACCTGACTCAAACGCGTAGAGTTGTTGAGTGGAAAGGTCGATCACGATATGTTTTTGATCCTCAGGATATCCCATGGGGCGACCGGGGGCAGTGAGTGTTTCCACTGATCCATTTTGATCAAGATCAGCGAAAAGAATTTCCTGCGAGATAGACCACGATGGCTCATCTGTCACTACGACCGCTTGATAATTTTGTTTTTGCGTTTGAGGTGAGGTGAGGAGTTTTCCGTTTTCAATACGAACGGATACTCCTCGTGTATCATTCACGTCTGAAGAAAAAAATTCTTGTTCCAGCGTCATCTGTCCTTTTTGCCAAGACCAAATTTTTACATGTGGTCCACCCGTAGGTCCGGCACCTGTCACCAATTCCATCTGTCCATCCTCATCCATATCTCCACACGTTATATTTGTTCCCCCTCGAAACGAGGCATCATAAGCAAAAAATCCCGGGCCCATTGCATGACCATAATTGGTAAAGAGTCGCACATGGGGGCCTCCACCATATTGGGCACTCGTGATAATTTCATTGACCCCATCTCCGGTGAGATCGCACGCCTCTACAAAAATGCCACTTCCCATATGAGCAGCATAGGCAAGAAAGCTTCCGATGACAGATCCATCTTGTCGAAGAATAGAGACGCGTGGTTCATTATGTACCCCGTTTCCCACAATGAGTTCCGGAACGCCATCCCAACCAAGATCCGCGACTGCTAAAGAAATTCCTCCGGCCCAATTTTCCATGGCATAGTCGATCGTCTGTAACACGTTTCCTTCTTGATCGGAAATCGAAAAAGAAATTGAGTGGATGTTTGCAAGTGTAAGACTTGGGAAGAGAAAACAAATCCCAAGGCAAAAAGAGAGAAACCATTTCATACGTGTTTCTATTGTACCGTGTTTTTTTCTCTTCGTCAGACAAAAAATATCTCCCGACACGTCTCGAGAGATATTTTTTATTTGAGAGAGAAGAGCTTACTTTCTCTTCTTGGCTTTCGTGGCTTTCTTTGTTGCCTTCTTTGCGACTTTCTTCTTGGCAACTTTCTTTGCCTTTTTCTTTGCTGCCATAATGTTACCTCCTTCAGTGAGTGTGAACACTCACGGTTTATAGTTATGCTCGACCGAGCACTGCAACACGTGAAGGAATGTACGCGCTGCAGACAGGGTCGTGACGACGGACGCGCGTCATCGACGACTTAACTCCATTATAGATCATTCAGAACATGCGACAAGTTGTTTTTATAAAAAAAAGATGATGCTGTGGATAATTTTTTTTGAGAAAAAATATTTTTTGAAAAAAGATGACGGCCACGATCGGACAATGCGGAGTAAAAAAAGAAACGGATTCACACTTATTTTTTTATTTTTGCACTTTTTTGTTTTTATTTTTTTCTCTTTCACGCATTACCCGTTACGATGTTGCTACTATGTGTGGCATTATTGGATACGTCGGCACTCGTCCGGCACAACCGATTCTTTTGCAAGGTCTTCGCAGAATGGAGTACCGCGGTTATGATTCCGCTGGCATGGCCATTTTTGATTCCCAGGGCGTTTTTGTGCAAAAACACCAAGGAAATGTGCAAAAATTGGCCTCCTCACTTCCCTCCACTCCTATGGAGGGGAGGTGTGGAATTGCGCATACGAGATGGGCAACACATGGAATTCCAAATGATGTGAACGCACATCCACACACCGATTGTCATGAACAAATTTTTTGTGTGCACAACGGCGTGATTGAAAATCACACGAAACTTCGCATCGCCCTCATGAAACGCGGACATCAATTTCGTAGTGATACAGATTCGGAAGTTCTTTCACATTTGATTGAGGAAGCATGGAGACGGGAACAATCGTTGGAGGATGCAGTGGCGTATGCTCTCAAACAAGTGAAAGGAACTTATGCCGTTGTGATTTCTGCGCGCGATAAAAAAGATTTTCTGATCGCTGCGCGCCAAGGGAGTCCGCTTCTCTTTGGTGTTTGCGAAGATCATTCGCTTGTTATCGCTTCTGATCTTTCTGCGATCGCCGATGAGACGCGTGACATTATTATTTTAGAAGATCAAGAGATGCTTATAGGGACACAAGACGCTTGGTCCATTCGCACATTAACTGGAGAGAAAAAAGATCGCACCACACAACGTCTTTTGACGGACCTGACAACCGTTCAAAAAAATGGACATCCGCATTTCATGATTAAAGAAATAACAGAAAGTTCTGATCTTCTGCGGATGTCTATCGCGCGAGAAAAGTCTACACAAGAGATACATGCCCGCGTGGAGGCACAAAAATATCGATGGCTCCACACCACACGTTTCATTGCCGTGGGATGTGGAGGGATGTTTTACAATGCCTTGATAGCCTCTCAAGGTTTCGAAGCCATCGCAGGTATTCCGTCCAAAGCGATCACAGGTTCTTCCTTTCGTTACGATTCCTTGATAGTGGATGAGCAAACGACCGTTCTTTTCCTTTCTCAATCCGGAGAAACGGCTGATACGATTGCGGCTTTGCGAAAGGCCAAGGGACAAGGAGCCTACACGATTGGCATAACCAATGTAATGGGTTCTACAATCGCACGCGAGGCAGACGAAACTTTTTTGATTGCCATGGGCCCGGAGATTTCCGTTGCTTCAACAAAAGCGATGTTTGGCACGATTCATGTATTGTCGGAATTGATACATGCGGTTGCTTCTCTCCGAGGAAAAAACCATCCGGAAATTTTGAACGCTTTAGAACAGATTCCCGATCAGCTTGCCGAGATTGTTGCCAAACGAAAAGAGATTGCTGATCTCACGAAAAAATATCTGACATGTTCTCACGCTTTGGTGATGGGAAGAGGATATGAGGAAGCGGCAGCTAAAGAAGGAGCGCTTAAACTCATGGAGATCGCCTATCTTCCCGCCCAGGCGTTTCATTCCGGAGAATTAAAACATGGCCCCCTGGCCCTTATTTCTGATCAAACCTTTGCCCTCTTTTCGATTCCCAAAGATGATGTCTACGAAAAAAATCTTTCCAATATTGAGGAGGTCAAAACGCGACAAGGAAAAGTGATTGTTCTTACAACCAAAGAGACGGAAGAAGCGCAAGGGATTGCCGATGACATGATGATCATTCCCAAAACCATCTCACTGTTACAGCCGATCCTTTCCATGTGTGCGCTTCAGTTATTTGCCTACGCTTTTGCGATGCATAAGGGGTATCCTATTGATCAACCGCGGCATCTTGCGAAATCCGTAACCGTGGAATAACGTTTTTTTGAGGGAGAGCCCATGAAGTTTCATCTCGTTCTTTCAAGACATACGCAAACCCATTGGAATGCACAGTGCCGTTATTCGGGTCAGGCCGATGTGCCACTTGATGATACGGGAATTTTGCAAGCAGACGATTTGGGAGAGAAACTTTCTTCACACTCTCTTTTGTTCATTTACTCTTCTGATCTGATTCGAGCGGTTTCCACAGCTCAAGCGATTGCGAAAAAACAAAAGCTGCGGATACAGGTGAGAACCGATATGCGATTGCGTGAAGTTCATGCGGGAGAAATAACCGGGCTTACAAAAACGGATGCTGATTTGCGTTTCCCGGCTCCACATTTTTCCACGCACCATACGGAATTTGATTTTAGATCCATCGGCGGTGAGTCTGCTTTGCAAGTTCGAGGGCGTCTCCATGATTTTTTCCACGACCTTGCATCCACTCACCATGATCTTGTGATGACTGGTCCACACATTCTTCTTATGGGTCATGGATCTGCGTTTCGTCACTTCCTCACCCATCACGGACATGTTTGGAATCTACCTCAAGGTGGTTTCCAAATTGTTACGCTCGATTTTCCCTTACGCAAAGAGCTTTAACCAGCTCTTTTTTTGCATTCATGATTTTAACTTGCTTATTCCACGCAGCTTGGCCTACTCCGCCGAAGTAGCTTCGGCTACGAAGGCCGGACTGCGCAGAGGTTCATTTGGCTCGTTGCCGTCAGTCATAACTATTTAATAACCATGATCCTTGCCATTCGATCAACCGTGCTATCAAGATCGAATGATGACTGCTCATTCTCACAGGCGGTCTTTTGCGGATCGTCATAATTGGCGCACTGCACGGCCTGTAAACTGAAAGTGAAAATGACAGTCTTGTGCTCTGCCTGTGTCGAGTCGGTCGAATAAAGAGGAAAGGCGTAGGCGTAATTGGTATAAACACTGCCGGCCGCGCCTTCGCTTTTTTTGGTTACGCAATAAGTCCGATCATCCACCATACGCTTTAGCGTCTGGCCAGCTCGAGCAGTTTCCGATCCTGCTTCGGTGCAGGTAAATGGCTCGTTCAAAACCTGAATCTGCGGAGGCCAATCAACAGTGTGGATGTATTCGGTGAGTAAGGTTTTAGGATACTGGAACGTTATGCCGGTCTTGCTATCGGTGGCTGTTATCCAAAGATTGTTATTCTCTCCCGGACACTGGGCAAACTCGCATTTGGGTCCGGTACGCCCGACATACGAACCGTCCGGACAGAGTTTAGCTTCCTGTGTGCATGCAACTTGTCCAGAGCCAGAGGAAGGATTGAGTTGCCAAATCGAATAATTCAAATAGCCGGCGAAACTAACCCAGAGAATATATGGCAAAAGAAGCCACATGGCCGGTTTAGAAATTTTTGCAAAGGCGACGATCATGGCGAGAATGGCAAGCCAGAGGAAAATAATTTCAATCAACGCACCACCCGGACTGCGCAGACCAAAAAAGATAATTGACCAAAGCGTGTTCAAGACCAGCTGGCCGAGGAATATGCCGAGGGCGATTTTTACATCCCTACGATCCAACCCTTTCTTCCAAACAAGAAACGCCGTGATACCCATAAGCGCAAACAATGTCGTCCACACCGGTCCGAACACCCACGCCGGAGGATTGAGAGCTGGTTTGACAATCCCTGCATACCAGCCGGCAATGGACGGTGTCGTAAACACCGAGCCGATGATACCGGCGAGCTCAGACACTACGATGGCGATAATGAGTTTGAGCGTGTTGTTCATTTTCATAATATTAATATCAACTGTTTTGGTATTTTTGTTGATATTGGTCATGCAGATATCAACTATTTGATATCCGCATTATATTCTAATAATTTTTCGGCTGGGGAGATACTGCCAAGTACCTCGTGCGGAAAGTAGTTCCAAGCATCGGTTACCAGTTCGAGCACATTGCTCAATTCCGATGCGTCTCCGACACGATCTGGGTAAGATGACAAAAGTGATAATAGATTGTGAGCCTTTGTTTAATTGGACAATGAAAATGGAAATACTCGAGGTAAAAAAACGCATCTACGAGATGCGAAAGGAGGGGGCTTCCTACATGAAAGAGGAATTTGTGGAACGCAAGGATGAAGCAGAAAACGAAATACCTACAGAAGCAAGGGGTGAAGCCCCGAGCAAGGAGACTCATTCAATATGGTGGACCAGTGGGGATTCGAACCCCAGACCCCCGCCTTGCAAAGGCGGTGCTCTACCAACTGAGCTACTGGCCCCTATTTCCAAACATTTTGTGGCAAAATCATAACATTCCGAACCCTAAGCGTCAACGGATTTTGTGAGAAATACATTGGAAAATTGTCTGCACATCATTTTTAGCTGATGAATAGAAAAACAAAAAAGAAGCCTGGCATGGCTTCTTTGCGTAGACCCTTAGGATCCGTTTGTGAGCTTGCGTCCCATGGCCCGTGCGGCTTTGAGTTTTGGAGATACCACCCCGAGTTCTTGATCCATTTCTTTCTCAAGTGCGGCAACATTTGCCGCCACCGAAAGAGGGTCATGAAGGCGATGTTCGACACCATCGAGTGATCGGCGGATTTGATCCTCAAGTTCCCGTACATGTTCCAGAGATGTCGCAAGCGAATCATCTGGTGCAGTCAGTTGTGGCTTGGAGTCACCTTCTTTTTCCATCTGCAAGAGAATGTTAGCTACTTGTACATGCCGTGTGGTTTCTTCTTGCAGGCTCAATAGAGACTCATGCATTTGTGCTTCGTTCAAAAGAGGTTCCATGCATCCCAGACTACGCATCTCGCAGTATCTATTCCAACGACGAATCATCACACTGACGCGATTCTGGATGAGTCCCACCAAATGGGCGAAAATATCATAGCGAGAAAAAAGAGAACTCGGCAGAACCAGAGGGTTGATTTCCCCTCGGTTTATTACACGTTCCGTCATTACAGCAGATACTATAATCAAGAGATAAAAAATGTCTAAGAATACGAAGGTTCCTGTGAAGTAGTATGCGTTCTCAAGGAAAGATATGACAGCGAAAACAGAGAGGAAACAGGCTATGAATGCTGCCGTACATGTCTTTCTCTGACAAGATATTTTCTCAGTTTCCGCTTTTTGACATAGGCTGTTACAACTTTCAACACTTGGGATGATAAGATCGTTTTTTTTCATGACCCGTAACCCCCAAGTGTTTTTTTTGAAAGAACAAAGGTTCATATCTTTATCATTTTTAGCCAAAAAGTTAACCCACTTGCCTTGACGCAGGGCAAGTTTTCTGCTAACTTAAGCCGTCTTTCTTTCCACGGAGACAAGACATGTCAAACGTTCTTTCCACATGCATATTGTGTGTTTTCTTCACCGTCTTTGCGGGATGTGATGAGGAGCAGAAAATTTTCCGATCAAGTCGCCTGTGTGCCGGATCCTCGGAGAAAATATCCGAAGTGACGGCACAAACCGATCCAGAGGTTGAGGTGACGGTGATCCCTCCAAATGAGGAACCCACTCGTGATCCGGAGGATGAAGTGCTCGAGACCACCCCACTTCCTCCGCAAGCCCCGCTTCCTACCGAGTTTATAAATCTTCTTACCCATACGGCCTATCTCCCTCCCGGTTCTCCCCGGCAAAGTGATGTGCCCGAACATTTGGGAGGGGCGATCAAGACCGGATATCTTATTCTCAACTCCATGCACCTTGAAAGAAGTCGCTGTGGGGGATCGGGATCTGGTTGGCGAAAGTGTTTCGGGGACTATTTGATCGCCGCAACGGATGCACAGGGAAGGGTAAATGTTTTTTCTCTCTACGAGGGAGAGGAAGCTTCCCATCATTTCAAGGTTACCTGTGAGCGCAAAGGTGGATGCCAAGGCGGAGTCAATCCTTCTTTTCATGTGGAGTCTCCTTTGGGATGGACCGTGGTCGCGATTCGTACCGCTGTGCGCGCCAAGGACGATGCAACCCAAGGGGCGGTGTATATTCCCTACAGCTCCAGGCTCGATACACCCGAGCTTCGAGACGCGGCTATCGATTATTTGGGGGACATTGCCCTTTCCGCTTATTATGATCTTCATGCTAGGCAATTGGAGTCGGATTTTCTCACAGATAAACTTGTTGTGGATGTGGGGACCCTTGATCACATCATCGCCTTGATTTTGACTGAGCAAATGCTCCATGACCTTGATTTTGTAAACGGAGACGATGCGGTGCGACTTGCTATGCTCAATCGAACTCTGACCATTATCGGTGCCAACCGTGATCGGTCCTTCTGGTATACACGCAGCCGTGTGGGTGCAACAGGAATCGGGCAGATCATGCCCGGAACCTATAACCGCCTGCGGGAGCGATATGATCGTGCCGGACTTCCTGAGGATAGAGAGTTTGGTCGTCTGGATCATGCCATGGCTCTCAAGGCCATGATCATCCATGCGGATGCCGAGCTTTGGCCCATGAGTGATGAATACCGTCATTTCGTGATCGAACATCCCAAGGAAGGTCGTTTGATTTTGGCAGGCGGATACAATGCCAATGTGAAGAGGGTCTACGAAGCGATCAAAGAATGTGGAGACACATGGCGAGAGCCGTCTTGTAAAAAGCTTCCGGCAGAGACTCGCCGATATCTCATCAAGTACGAATGGATTTATGCTGTCTTGTTTGATCCTGCCTTTCGAGAACAGGTATGGCTAAATGCATTTACGCAAAGAGCTCCCCAGTAGGGAAGCTCTTTTTTGTATTTTAAGGGGGTTTCACCCCCCTTGCCCCCTCTCCGCTTTTCTTTGGCCTGCAAAGAAAAGAAACAGGCCGCCCGCCTGCGCTCGCCAGGCCACCTTTGGCACTGCTCGCCTTGGCTGTGGAACGTCGCTTGCCTCCTGTGGCTGACAGAAAAAACAAATGGTCAGCCTTGGAGGCTTCGCTCGAACCATCCTCGCCACAACAAGCCTAGCTTGTTGTCGGCTCGCTTGTGCCAAGGTGGCTCTGGCGTGCTCGGAGGGCGGGACAAAAGATAGGATTCTGTTTTGGAAATAGGATTTCTAAGACTTATACAATCTCATTGACCTGACAAGGCAGACGTTTGCCTTTCAAAAATAGCAAGATATTTTCGGCCACAACCTTGGCCATAGCCTCACGCGCTTCTATGGTGGAGGAGGCTATATGCGGAGTGAGGACAACATTTTTCATTTTTCGCAGTTCCAAGTGGTCGTGAGGATCGCAATCAATCATAGGTTCGCATTCGTACACATCAAGTCCTGCACCGGCGATTTGCTTACGCGCTAAAGCCTTCAAAAGTTCTCGTTCATCCACGACAGGACCTCGAGCCGTATTGATGAGAAAGGCGGTTTTTTTCATGAGTGCCAATTCCTTTGTGCTGATCAAATGATGTGTGGAAGGTAGAAGGGGAACATGCAAGGAAACAAAATCAGAGCGTTTTAACAGTTCGTTTATACTGACAAACTTTGCCCCGGTTTCTTTTTCAAGCACAGGATTACGTTTCACATCATGATAGAGAATTTTCATGAAAAATCCGTCGTGCATCCTGTGCACCACAGCTTCTCCAATGGCCCCGGTTCCGATGATCCCTAGCGTTTTTCCATATACATCAGTTCCAAGGAGAAGGTGGGGATCCCAACCTTTATAATTTCCGGCGCGTGTAAAAGCATCAGATTCCACAATGCGGCGGGTGAGAGCAAACAAAAGTGCGATCGTGTGTTCTGCCACAGATTCGGAAACATAGGGAGAAGGAGCATTAGCCACCGCGATTTTACGTTTCGTTGCCGCTTCCACATCAATATTATTAAAACCTACGGCGTAGTTCACAATCAATTTAAGGGAGGACCCGGCGGCATCCATCACCTTGGCATCAATGCGATCGGTGAGAAGACACAAAAGAATATCTACGCCTTTTATGCGTTTGAGCAGTTCTTTTTGCGGGATCACTCGATTTTTTTCATACACATCAAGTCGAAGACGTTTGTCTTTTAAAAGAAGGTTCATGCCAATATCTGGGATACGGCGAGTGACAAGGACGCGGTAGTTCATAGAGTCTTTTTTGTTTTGATGTGAAATTTTTTGAGGGACTTTATGGATGGCCATGCGTGGAGAATTCCAATTTTGGCGCCATAATGTTGGATCACAGACTCGGCATTAGCCATTCCCAAAGCCAGTGCGGTTTCCAATGGTTTGTTTTGGATAAAAGCGGCCACACATCCGGATCCAAACGCATCTCCCGCTCCTGTTTGTGAAATGGGTTTTACTTTGGAGGCAGGGGCAAAAAGGAAACGATGGCCATCATCGGCATAGGCACCTTTGGGACCATCGGTGATGAGGGTGATTTTTCCTTCTCGATGCAAAAGGCGGAACATTGCGGAAAGTTTTGTGGCTTTGGTGAGAAGGTGAGCCTCTTCTTTGTTCACATTAAAAACATTCACCAAAGGAAGGATTGTTCCAAACGCATGCAGGCCTTTTTCCAATTCTTGGCTCCCCGGGTTCCAGGCGATCTTGATTTTGTGTTTGGCCGCATGTTCGATGATTTGTTTTGCCAGAGAAAAATTTCCTCCCAAAGATGTGAGATAGATCCATTTGGAACGCAGTTGACGCCAAGGGATAGAAGCGGATTTAAAGGAAGCCGAGACCCCGCGATACACAAGAATTGTACGTTCTCCATTTTTCATCGTAAGGATAACAGACGATCCTGTACGTCCTCCCACAATTTTTTTTACAAGAGAGGTATGCACTCCTTCCGCTTGCAATGTTTCGATGACATCTCGTCCCGGAGCATCTTCACCCACTTGGCAGCAGGTTGCGGTTTTATATCCAAGACGGGCAAAGGTGACGGCTGCATTACTTGCCCCGCCTCCGGTTGTCAGTACCAGATCATCCAATTCTATTTTGTCTCCCAAGTTGAGACACTCGCCAGTGCCAGAGGAAAAGGTTTTGGAATGAATGGCCACGAACGCATCAGAGACAAGGAAGGTGTCGCGTGTAGCCCCGCCGATGGTGATGATATCGAGCATAGAATTAAGAGTCATGTCGAGATAAAAGTGTGGAATCAGATTTGCTCCCGCCCCATTTTTTTGGCGTGCGCTCAAGCGCTTCTTTTTGAATGGACTGTTTGAGCGCAAAACTTTTTTCTTTGGCCAAGGTGAGATATTCCGGGATCAAAGAGACTTTTTTTCCTCGTTTGCGATCAAGTGCGCGTTTTGCGGCAAGAACAATAAAAGGGGCTGTAAGTCCATACGCGGTTTTCAACTCCGAAGCCTCCCCGCTTGTACCAAAGCGATCTTGGATGCCGATGCGTTCAAGCGGAATAGGACAGGAGGCTGTAAGATATTCGGTGACCGCACCACCCAATCCTCCGGCGACCTGACCATCCTCACAAGTGACAAACGCTCCGGTTTGTTTTGCAGCCATCAAAAGAGTTTTTGTATCAAGCGGTTTGATCGTATGACAATTGATGACGCACGCTTGGATTCCTTGTTTTAAAAGAAGATCGGCTGCCACCAGCGCTTCATAAAGAATCGGCCCTGCGGCAACAATCGTGACATCTGTTCCTTGCCTATACACTTCTGCCCTTCCGATACGGAAAGGAGTTTTTGGCGTAGTAAAGATTGGAGAAGACTCCCGCGCTAAACGCAGGTAAGAAGGAGAAGATAATTTTGCGATCGCCAAGGTGGCTTTTTTTGCTTCGATTTGATCTGCAGGAACGACCACGGTCATGTCCGGGAGCGAACGCATCATGGCAATATCCTCGGTCATCTGATGGGTAGCGCCATCAGGTCCAACTCCCACGCCCGCATGAGACCCGACGATCACCACAGGAAGATGTTGCAGACAGATGCAGGTGCGGATTTGTTCAAAATTGCGTCCGGGAGAAAAAGCGGCGTAGGCGGCCACAAACGGTTTTTTTCCACACAGGGCCATGCCTGCGGCAATGGATGCGGCAGATTGTTCGGAAACACCAAGTTGTACAAAACGATCAGGATATGTTTTTTTAAACTCCATGCTTTGGGTTGACTCTGTCACATCACAACAAAGCACCACGATGGAAGGATTTTTACGCCCCGCTTCCACCAAACCCTGTCCATAACCCACACGCGTGGAAGCAAACACAAGATGCTTGGCATCAAAAAGATGATGGCTCAAGTAAGCTTGTTTGAGGATTGCGGATTTGGGAGCAGAGGACATACAGAGGTTCTAGTGTTTTTTATGATGATGTCGTCGCGCAAGTTTCCAAATGATCCACATCAAAACAAGAATGGGGAAAAGAAGGCCACCGCCTACAATCACAAACCAAATGCCGAAGTTGATGAGATTTTGACCTAAAACCACAAATGCTTGAGCCGCTTGTTTGACCGTTGTCCACGGACGGAATTCTTTGGAAGGAAGGGTGATAAGCGTCTCTTCGGAAAGGGAAACCGAGATGGTGGAATACATGGTACGATCATCCAGGTAATTGATACGTCCTTGTAAGACTTCGATTTCGGAGCGGATTTCTCCCAAAGCCTCTTGGACTTTCAAAATTTCTTCCACGGTTGTGGCGCGATTCAAGATAAGAAGATACGCAGCTTCTTGCGCTTGCGCGGTTGTAAGTCGCGCCATGTAGTCAGTGTATTCCTCGGTGACATCCGTGCCGGTTGTGGATTCCTCGGATACAAATGTTGCTAGGTCTTTGAGAGATTGAATGGCCGCTTCAAAGGAAGCCGAAGGAATGCGAATATTGATCGATCCTGTCTTAGTCCCATTTTCCGATTCATTGACATAGGAGGATTGAACAAATCCTTTGAGCGTTGATGTCAGTTCGGTTGTTTGGGTGATCGCTTCATCTACCTTGTCAACAATAAGCGTCAGTGAACCGGTTTTGATAATTTTTTGACTGACATCAGTCGCGCTCGTTGCCTCGTCATAGGTGACGAGAGAGTCATTCATGACAAATGATCGTGTGGAAGGAGCACTCGCCGCACCGGCAAACATACCAAAAGATTCTGATTGGAAGGATCCCACGTTTCCTGTTGCCACAAGAGAAAGGCGTACCACGATGGCAGTAAAAATAACGAGTGCGATGACAGCTACAATGATACCCAAAGGAATCAAGATCCAACGTAAAAGATGTTTATGCATAAAGATGATTAAGATTCTCTGGCAATGGTGCCAGAGAGAGAATGAATTTGTTTGATCGCATTTTGAGATTCAGCGCCCGGTTTTGGTGTTTTTCCATGCCAGGTAAAATCATGCTCCATAAAATCCACGCCACAGCCGGGAACGGTATCGGCAATAATAACTGTTGGTTGTTCGGTGATTTGTTGCGCGTGAGAAACAGCGTTGATAACTTGACGCATATCATTACCATCACAGCGGATCACATGAAGGCCAAAGGACTCAAATTTTGCTTGGAGAGGTTCCAGTGGCATCACCTCCTCGGTCGTTCCATCAATTTGGATATTGTTGCGATCCACAATAAAGGTGCAGTTATAAAGATGATGTTTGGAAGCAAAAAGCATAGCTTCCCAAGTTTGCCCTTCTTGAAGTTCGCCGTCAGACATAAGGCAATAGACGCGCCACGGCGCATGATCCATAAGCGCCACATAAGCAGCGCCGGTCGCCTGGGAGGAAGCCGATCCCAAAGGCCCGGAAGTTTGTTCGATCCCCGGGAGGGATCCGTATTCCGGATGTCCTTGAAGACGGGAACCAAATTTGCGCAGGGTCATGAGAAGAGATTTTGAAAAATAATCCGCATGTGCAAGAGCAGCATATTGGGCGGGAACCGCGTGCCCGTTACTTAAAAAAAGTCGGTCGCGGTTTTGCCAGTCAGGTTGTTTGGGACGATGGACAAGAATATGAAAATAAAATGCCGTGAAAATATCTGCCATTCCCAAGGAACTAGCCGTGTGTCCCGAGCCTGCCTCTACAAGCATATCAATCACATCTTCACGAATGGTACAGGCCATTTTTTGCAATGCGTGGCATTTGCGTTCCGAAAGAAAAAGAGATTTCCGTGGTCTTGATTCTCTTTTGTGTATGGGCATACGATACCCACAGTGTAGCAGAAAAATGGTGGGATTCGAAACGAAAAAGCAGAGGTTTATGCCCTCTGCTTTTTTTCTGATTTATTCAACAACGATCGTTCCCGTGTTGCTTTCATCATAGCGATCGTAGTACTCGTAGGTGCCTGACTCATCAAAATATCTTGCCCATGAACGGCCGGCGCTGATCGTGCCGCTGCCCCATTCTTTGTCTTCGTCCGAGGCAGAGTGGTTTTCCGTATCGGTATTGTTCCAGCGGATTGCAGTGCCTACCTCGATCGTGATCGAAGTATCACTGTATCCCGCAGAGGAGATATCGATTTCCGCGGCTTCCTGGAGATCCTTGTCCTCATCAATACTATAGGCATCGGCTTGCTCGGCATCAGGATCAAAACTTGAGGCTGTATCAATACTTGCTCCCATGGTGTAGTTGCCAAAGAATCCATCTGGAAGATCATCAATTTGCTTGTTCCAATCAGATCCGTATAAAGCTTCCGCGATCTCGGCAGTTTTGACCCAGCGCAAGGTTCCGTTGGAACCGATGGCATAGGTGGTCGGCGAGCTTGTCACTTTGATCATTTTTACCCCCGGTTTGTAGGTGATATTTCCACCGAGTTGAACCGTGGCCAGATCAGCATCAGAGACCCATCTCACATCATCAAAGTTTTCGTACCAGGTGAAATAGATTTTGTCGTTTGGAAAAACATAACGGAATCCGTCAACACTGTAGTAGTACACTGCAGAAAAACTTTCACCGCGAAAGAGATCACCAGCCTGAAGATCATCCACAGAAATCAAAGAAGACGCTTTGGCTGGGGAAAGGGCACAAATTCCAAACACCGCAACCAAGATACTCAGATAGGCAAGTCCTTTTTTCATAGAGCATGTGAAAATAATGATAAAGATAAGGATAGTATAGCATGGGTTTTTGTAAGCGAGGAGCAAGGGTGTGGATTTCAACAAAAGGATTGAAGGCGCTTGAGGGCTTGAAGCGGGTCTTGTGCGGAAAAAATGAGTGATGCCACAGAAAAACGGGTGATCCCGGCTTCTTTTAGGGAAGGAATGAGGTTTTCAGTTACCCCGCCGTCAATCTCGATGGTAATTTGCGGATAAAGGTGATGAAGATGGTGAATTTTTTCGAGGATATATTCTCCTTCAAACGGTTGGCCAGAGGATCCCGGGTGTACGCCCAAGATGGTGGCTTGATCTACATGTGGAAGAATCGTTAGAGCTTCTTCAATGGGAGTCTCCGGATTAAACGCGACGGCCGTTTCGAGGTGAAGATAATCTTTGGCATGAGAAAGGATGGTGCCGACCGGTCTATCTAGTTCATGGTGAACAATGACACGTTTGGTTCCGGGCACAAACTTTTTCCATTCCTCGATAATGGGAAGAGGATTTTCGATCATGAGATGGAGTTCAAATTGTGCCTGTGTGTCAAGAGCTCCTACATGATGCGCATCAAACCAACTGACGTGATCATAGAGACTTCCGTCGAGGATATCGACTTGAATGATGGGGGCGAGGGATTCAATCTGGCGGAGTTTACGTTCAAACTCTTGTTTTGACTCTGCAAGAATGGCGGGGATGATTTCTATCATAGGGGATAGATATGCGATTCGATTTCAGAGAGTTTTTGAAGACGACGTAGGTGGCGTTCTTCTCCACTAAAATCAGTTTGGAGCCAAAGGGTGGTGATCTTCAGGACTTCTTGTTTTGAAAGATGTCGGGCAGGAAGGCAGAGAACATTGCTGTCATCGTCGGTTCGACTTGTTTGCGCAACCTGTTCATCAAAACCTGTTGCCGCACGAATGCCTTTTACTTTGTTTGCCACGATAGAAACTCCTTGGGCATTGGCGCAAAGAAGAATGCCACGTGCCAGGGGGTCGGTAGCGACTCTTTGAGCCACGGCATAGCTAAAGTCAGGATAATCATCATCCTCGACCAAATGAGCATTACCAAGATCAGTCACTTCAAAACCTTGCGCAATAAGGTCGGTTTTGAGGGTTTCTTTGTATTCCCATCCCGCATGATCCGCTCCGATATAAAGATGTGGTTTCATATGCGGGTATTATAACAGATGACGGGTGGGTAGGGGCGAACGGCCGTTCGCCCCTACCACAGATGGATATTGATGGTGTTTTAAAAACAAAAAAACCTCTCTTTTGTCCGCAGACGTTAGAGAGGTCGGTCGTATTGTTCGTGAGCCCTGAGTGCAGTGATCACGAGATCAAGAGGGTAAAGACCCCTGAGATAGAGTGCTGATTTAAGTGCCGCCTTCTTTTTCCCCAGAGCATCGACGTGATCGTGGATCTGTTGGACGGTGGGGTTCATGCCATGCTTTTGGAAGAAAAAGCAGATTGCGGAGTGGGTCGTTCCTTCCTGCACATTCACTCCTATCCCCAAGCGCAACGCATCGAGAAGTTTTGAAAATGCACTGATTTCATCTACGATTTGACGCAGCCTTTGTTCCAATTGATGTTTGGCACTTTCGAGAAGTGTTGAAAGTGTTTGCTCATCATTCATGGCGGCTTGCTCCTCTTGAGGTTTTGGTGGGTGAGAGGGTCGGCGCTTCCTTTCATACATCTTCTTTTCCTCGTTCCAATCCTCAAGGAGAGGCATATCCTTTTTCTCGAGCTCTGCGTTGATGTGAGCTTGGTATTTACGCAAATCCATTCCCAGGCTGAACCGCAATTCAGCCAGCATTTCTTTGATTTCGTTGAGAGTTTTTTTCCCAAGATTTCGGAGGGAATGGATTTCTTCTTCGGTCCGCGCCACGAGGTGAGCCAGGGTTTCAATGGAAGCTTCATAAAGACGGTTTTCAGCTCTCTTACTCCAGTTCAATTCCGTGCATGGCACCAGAAGTCTATCAACAAAATCAGATGCTTCTTCGTTAAGTGTGGGAAGAGGCATGGTTGTCTCCTTCGGGGTTTTTGATGGAAAGAACACGTGTATGTAGGGGTGAACGGCCGTTCACCCCTACAGGCGATTTTGCCCTCATACGTGACCACAATAAAACCAACGCGTCAATCGGTTTGCTCGGCGGCCTACATTTTGGTACCATAAAGCTTACAAAATCATCAAAATATGGCCGATTCTCAACCAAATCTCCCGGAGCAGGAAAAAGAAACCCTGGCCTTTTGGGAGAAACAAGAGATTTTTAAAAAGTCTTTGCAAAAAAAAGCCCCAAAGGGCAATTTTGTTTTTTTTGAAGGTCCGCCTACTGCTAATGGGCGTCCGGGGATCCATCATGCCGAGGCGCGAGCGTTCAAAGACGCCATCCCACGATTCCGTACCATGCAAGGTTATCATGTGGGTCGTAAAGGCGGCTGGGATACCCATGGCCTCCCTGTGGAAATTGAAGTGGAAAAGCAATTGGGGTTTAAGAGCAAGGCTGAAATTGAAGGTTATGGAGTTGAGGCATTTAATCAACAGTGTCGGGAGAGTGTGTGGAAGTATTTGAATGAATGGATCGAGTTTACCAAGCGTATGGGATATTGGGTGGATTTGGATGACGCGTATATCACCTACAAACCCGAATATGTGGAGTCTCTCTGGTGGTGTATCAAACAAATTTGGGATAAAGGACTTTTGTATAAAGATTATCGAGTGACCCCACATTGTCCGCGCTGTGGGACATCGCTTTCTTCCCACGAGTTATCACAAGGATATAAGGATGTGGAGGATCCGGCGATTACGATTGCATTTAAAGTGACTTCGAAAGCGGATGGATCAACACCAAGTGAGTCGGAATATCTGGTCGCTTGGACCACCACTCCTTGGACTTTGCCCGGGAATGTGGCACTCGCTGTGGGAGAAGATGTGGATTATGTGAAGGTGAAGCAAGGAGATAAATATTATTGGCTGGCCAAAGCACGATTGTCTTTTGTGATGAGCGGAGAGTACGAAGTTGTAGAGGAACAAAAAGGGAAGGTGTTGATCGGTTATGCTTATGAACCTTTATATCCTTTTGTAAAAGATGCGATTGCCGGAACACCGGAAGGGGAAAAGAAAGCATGGATCGTGGTGGGTGCCGATTTTGTTTCGATTGAGGATGGATCTGGAATTGTGCATACGGCCGTCATGTATGGAGTGGAGGATTTTGAACTCGGACAAAAAATAGGACTTCCCAAATATCACATGGTGGATTTGAACGGAAAGTTTGTGAATGGAGCCGGACCCTATGCCGGAAGGTTTGTAAAAAGTGCGGATGGGGCGATTATGGATGATTTGGAAGCGCGGGGGTTATTGCTTAAACGTGAAAAAATTACTCATACTTATCCATTTTGTTGGCGTTGTAAGTCACCGGTTATTTATTATGCCAAGGATTCTTGGTATATCAAGATGAGCCAAATGCGTGAAAAATTGATGGCGGAAAACGAAAAAATTCATTGGGAGCCGGAACATTTGAAAGATGGGAGATTTGGCGAATGGTTGCGTGAGGCAAAAGACTGGGCTTTTTCCCGCGAGCGCTATTGGGGAACCCCGCTTCCTGTCTGGGAGTGTAATGCTTGCAAGGAACAGATGTGTATGGGGAGTTTTGAAGAGTTGCGTGCGCAAGCAACCACTCCACTTCATGATCCTTTTGATCCTCATCGTCCGTTTGTGGATCAAGTGGAGGTGAAATGCCAAAAGTGTGGGGGGGTGGCAAAACGCGTGCCCGATGTGATTGACGTATGGTTTGATTCGGGTTGTATGCCGTTTGCTCAGTGGCATTATCCATTTGAGAACAAAGAAAAGATTGATGAGGGGATTGAGTATCCGGCGGATTTTATCTCCGAGGCGATCGATCAAACCCGCGGATGGTTTTATACCTTACTTGCCGTGGCTGTATTGCTTGGAAAAGAACGACCGTTTAAGAACGTGATTTGTTTGGGGCATGTCCTTGATGCGGAAGGAAAAAAGATGAGTAAGTCTTTAGGGAATATAGTAATGCCCATGGAAATGATGGAAAAATACGGAGCCGATGCTGTGCGTTGGTATATGTACACGATCAATCAACCTGGGGAAGGAAAACGGTTTGATGAAAAAACACTTTCTGAAATGGTCAAAAAGAATTTTACTATTTTGCTTAACGTCATGCGGTTTTACGAGATGTTTGCCAAGGATGTTCCCACAGCAAATCAAGTAGAGTCGGCTCATATAATGGATCGATGGATTCTCGCACGATTACACGAATTGATCCGCAACAACACAAAATGGCTTGAAGAGTACAAGGTACTTGAGCCCGCGCGAGCGATCAGCGAGTTCATCAATGATCTTTCCACCTGGTATGTCCGTCGCAGTCGCGAGCGGTGTAAGGGGGCAGATGAAGAAAGCGCTTTGGCAGTCGCCACTTTACGCGTGGTTCTTTCCGCACTTTCTAAGCTCATGGCGCCTTTCACTCCTTTTATTGCCGAAACGGTTTACAAAGCCGTGGATCACACAAAAGAATCTGTCCATCTGGAAGATTGGCCGGTTGTAGATTTGATAAAAATTGATCAAGAACTTTTGGACGAGATGGGAAAGGCGCGATCTACTGTTTCAAAAGCCTTAGAAAAACGAGCCGAATCAGGAATCAACGTACGTCAGGTATTGTCGATGATGACAATCACCCGTCCTTCAGGAGCAATGTCTAATGAGGTTATTGAGGTCGTTAAAGATGAGGTGAATGTCCGTGAGATCAGAATAGAAAAAGGAGAGCATGCCGTTCACCTTGACCTCACTCTTACTCCAGAGCTTGTACGGGAAGGGACGGTGCGTGAGGTAATTCGTCGTGTGAATGCGATGCGTAAAGAAGCCAATCTCACGATTGGTGACCGTATCATTTTGTTTGTGATAAGCGAGCATCCTGAAGTGAAATTAGCTTTGGAAGAACACAAGGACGCTTTGCTTAGAGGAACACTTGCCAATCAACTTGGGACACAGGGAGACGCGCCAGAAGGAGCAGAAGCATTCCGCGTGAATGAATATGATATGCAGATAGGGTTTAAAAAAGTGTAAAAAAAGACAGGGTGGATAGCCCCGTCTTTTGTCTCTTATTGAGCTCGTGTAGAATAGAAGACGTATGCCTATAGATTTTTCCAAGTTGTTTACGATGCTCGGCCTTTCGGAAACCGAGACAAAGATTTATTTCGCTTCTTTGCATTTGGGCCCCACAAGCGTTCAGGAGATTGCAAAGAAAGCTCGGCTATCACGCACCGCTGCTTATGACGCGATTGCCTCCTTACAAGATCGAGGATTGCTCTCCACCTATGAACGTGGAAAAAAGAAATTTTTTACGGTAGAGGATCCGGAGCGCGCAATCTCCTATTTTCGTAATCAAGTGAGCAACCTCAATGATCAGTTGGGTGTGTTACACACTTCACTTTCCGAGCTCAAGATGTTAGCTGGAGGAGAAAGACCGTCTGCACGTTTTTATGAGGGGAAGGATGCGATTCAGGCTGTTTTTCATGACGTCGCTTTGGTTTCACCTTCTATCCGTTATGAGGTGGCCAACTATGATGATGTGTATGAGCATTTGGATATAGGACAACTTGAAAGTTATCGGCGCATTTTGCACGAAAAGAAAATCAAAATGAAGATGATTTTTTGCGGTAAGCTGCGAAAGATTTCTCCTCACACTGAGTATTATCGAATGCCTTCAAGCGTGGGAGAATTTCACGGAGATATCTGGTTGTATGGAAATCGTGTAGCTTTTGTTTCTTTTATCGGCAAGCCGATCACGGTTATCATTGAAAGTGAGGCTTTTTCTCATGTAGCAAAAGCACTTTATGAGACAGCTTTGCTTGGGTGTGAAAAGGTGGAAGGTCCTGACATTTTTCCTCAAAACACAGAGAAATAGCTTGTTTGTCAAGAAAAAAAGAACATTTTTTTAGGCTTAGATAAGCCTTTTTTATTTCATGAGCACCGGGAACCATTGACAAGAGAGCTTTCATTATGATAGTCTAACGCGTTCGTAAAAACGAACATAAAGAGAGAGAGGCTGCAAAAGCAATGAAGGAGAGAGAATGTATATTATTTCGTTTCCGGAATCCTGTTTGTGTGCCCCATGCTTGCACATAAATATATTTCTGGATCAAAAAAGCTACCCAAAAAACGGGTCGTTTTTTGATTTACGGTATAATGGAAAATATATGATAAAGAAAAAGACCGTGGTCATTGTCCCGACTAATGATGCAGAGGCGATGTTGATCGCTCTATTGGCTGAAAAGAGAGGGTTTGATGTCCTGCGTTCCAAGCAGAGTCATGGAGCTTCTTTGGATCATGGGCGTGATTATGTAGAAGCTATAAAGAAAGGAGAGTGGCAACGGGTTATTGTTGTGGAAATGCCAGGGATACAGACAGAAGAACGTATACGTTCTTTGGGGTGTGACATCGTCATTATCGATCATCATAATTACACTGGACTAGAACGAGCATTTTATCCGCATTCTCATCGAACTCTTCCTTCTTCATTGGAACAATTTTTACACGTGGCTCGGATTACCGATCATCAATTGGAGAAATGGGGATTTTCTCCAAAACAGGTGAAGGGGGTAGGACTTTTTGATCGGGGATTTATTTGGGCATTGCAAAAAGAGGGATATACGAAAAAGGAGATACAAGAAGTACTTCAATATGAGGAAGAGTTGATGGGGGAAAGAAAACCATTGTCAGAAGATAAAAAAAGGTTAGAGGCTGTGGAAGAGACGTGGATGTATCATAAGAAATGGAAGGAGTTTTTTTTGGTGGAAAACAACAGTGTTTATCTTTTGCGAGGAGCTCTTTCCATTTTTCTTGCATTGAAACGTAGGAAACCCACTCCTCTTATTCTTTGGGAAAAGCGGCATCATCGTTTTTATGTGCAAGAGACACCATGGGCACAGACACTTTATAAACATTTTGGAGGATTTACTTATGGATCGCAGCAAAATTGGGGGTACCGCAATGATCAAGAAAAAAAGAAATTATGTCTTGATGATATTTTGATATTTTTAGCATCAAGGAAAGAGACATCATAGCGGACAAAAAAATACCAGTTTATCTGGTATTTTTTTGTGGTGCCGAGGGTGAGAATTGAACTCACGACGCAAGGATTTTCAGTCCTTCGCTCTACCACTGAGCTACCTCGGCTTATCCATCCGGATAAAATTTTTGCGGAAAATTTTGAATGATAAACAGTTTCATCTTTTTCTTCTTTCGTGTGGCACGACAGAACCCCTTACTCTATTTTGAATGATGGGGGGTGTGGCGCTGTCAGGTTGAAGTCTTGACGAAGACTGGCTTACCCCCGAAGCTCCAAAGGAGCGAAGGGTGGTGGGCGTGGGAGGACTCGAACCTCCGACCTTCACATTATCAGTGTGACGCTCTAACCACCTGAGCTACACGCCCGTATTTTTTTGGAATGATTCATCCGAAAACGTGGCGATACTATAACAAAAGAGGGGAGGAATGACAAGATGTTTTAGGGGCCTTTTTTTAGCCAAACCAATTATGATGAGGGAGCAAAACTTCTAATTTTACGATTTCACTTGTCTTTAAAATAATAGCAGTCTGAAGGTTGTCTTGGTGTACTTGTCTTATGAGTTCACGACAAGAACCACAAGGCGGTAATATTTGATTTTCTCCTTTCTCATTTTTCCAAACTGCAACAATCGTTTTGATTTTGAATTCTCCTTCCGTAATCATGGCAGCAATTGCAGCTTTTTCAGCACAAAATCCCATTCCAGAACAGAGATCCGCACAAACACCTACGAAGATGTGATTCTTGTCTGTAACTAAAGCGCATCCCACATCCCCAATTAAATAATTTTGAATTTTCACCGGTCGAATAAGAGAAGCTGCTTTTTGGATGAGTTTTTTGTTTGTCATAAGTAAAAATAGTATAACAGATAAAATAAAAACATCCCTGCAGTGGGATGTTTTGTCATCTTCTTTGTGATTGCAACGAATGCTCTGCGCATTGCGCAGAAATCAACTTGAAATGTTGATCTCGACCTAGGATCAATACGTGTTCACGTACTGACTAGATTTCCTTTGAAAGGAGGTGATCCACCCACAGCTTCCGCTACGGGTGCCTTGTTACGACTTCGTCCCTATCATCAGTCCCACCTTCCGCCGCCCTACGGCGACGTTCGGGTGTTACCAACTCTCTTGACGTGACGGGCGGTGAGTACAAGACCCGAGAACGTATTCACGGCCACGTGGCTGATTGGCCGTTACTAGCGATTCCAGCTTCATGGAGTCGAATTGCAGACTCCAATCTGAACTACGACCAGCTTTTTGGGATTAGCTCCACCTCGCGGTTTGGCAACCCATTGTACTGGCCATTGTAGCGCGTGTGTCGCCCTGGACGTAAGGGCCATGCTGATTTGACGTCATCCCCACCTTCCTCCTTCTTACGAAGGCAGTCCCCTGCGAAAGTATAACGCAGGACAGGGGTTGCGCTCGTTACCCCACTTAAGGGAACAGCTCACGCCACGAGCTGACGACAACCATGCAGCACCATTTCTGGCACCCTCGAAGGCGGCCATCCTTTCGGACGGCTTGCAGCCAGACTTTAAGCCCAGGTAAGGTTCCTCGCTTACTGTCGAATTAAACCACACGCTCCACCGCTTGTGCGGGTCCCCGTCTATTCCTTTGAGTTTTAGCCTTGCGGCCGTACTCCCCAGGCGGAGTGCTTAACGCGTTAGCTTGGTTAGAACGGCACCGAGAGGGTCGATACTCCCGATACCTAGCACTCATCGTTTAGGGCGTGGACTACTGGGGTATCTAATCCCATTCGCTACCCACGCTTTCGTTCCTCAGTGTCAGGAATGTTCCAGTGCACTGCTTTCGCCTTTGGTGTTCTTGCCGATATAAACGCATTTTACCGCTACACCGACAATTCCGTGCACCTCTCCCATCCTCTAGCTTTGCCGTATCACACGCAGGCTCTGGGTTAAGCCCAGAGATTTAACACATGACGTTCAAAGCCACCTACGAACCCTTTACGCCCAATGAATCCGGACAACGCTTGGGGTCTCTGTATTACCGCTGCTGCTGGCACAGAGTTAGCAACCCCTGATTCCTTAGGTACCGTCATTTGTTCGTCCCTAAGAAAAGCCGTTTACAACCCGAAGGCCTTCTTCCGGCACGCGGCGTCGCTCCGTCAGGCTTTCGCCCATTGCGGAATATTCTCGACTGCAGCCACCCGTAGGTGTCTGGGCAGTGTCTCAGTCCCAGTGAGTCGGGCCACGCTCTCACGCCCGATACCCGTCATAGCCTTGGTGCGCTTTTACCACACCAACTAGCTGATAGGACATAGGCCCCTCTCGAGACGTCGGAACTTTCAATGGGGATGTCATATGACCCCCCATCCATATTGTGTATTAGTCCCGCTTTCGCGGAATTATTCACAGTCTCGAGGTAGGTTACCAATGTGTTACGCTCCCGTTTGCCACTATCTGTTACTCCGAAGAACAACAGACCGTTCGACTTGCATGCCTTAGACACGCCGCCAGCGTTCGTCCTGAGCCAGGATCAAACTCTCAATAAAAACCTTGTTAAAAAACAAGGCTCTGCTCATTTGTTTTTTTGTTCGTTGCAATCACAGAAAAGACAACATCTTTTTGTGATCGACAGGGAATGTTCTATTGGAAAGATCATACACTTTTCACAATTGAAAACTCATTCGGGATGAAGCCTACGAATGAGTTTTTGAAATAAACGAGATTGTGAACAGGTGGCGTAATAGTAGCGAAAGCCTGTTTGAGTGTCAAGGGAACGGAAAAGGCGGTTGGGGATGAACAGGGGATAGAAAAACCCTTATTTTAAAAGGGCTTTATGGTGATAGAGGGAGGGAGATGTTTCTTGTCTGTGCATTGATCATTTCAAAGATAATAGAAATCGATACATTTTTGTTTAAAAGATGATGGGGAGGCCATTCGATCACAATAATAACGTCAGATCTATGGAGCCATTCTTCCAGTTCCAATCCTTGTAAATCACACAAAGGTCCCAGGCGATAACAATCGAGATGAACAAGAAAATGGATGGTTGGGTGACTGGTGTGGTAGATATTCATGAGGGTGAAGCTTGGGCTTCGCACATAAGCCTTCACACCCAACGCTTCCCCGAGTCCTTGAACAAAGGTTGTTTTGCCAGACCCAAGATCTCCCTCGAGCGCGAGTATTTCTCCACCTTGAAGTGAGGATGCGAGTTGAACAGCAAGTTGTTTTGTTTCCTCTGGTGTATGAGTGGAAAATGTCATAGAGATGAAAGAGGGAGATTGGGATCGGCCGCTAAAGTCAAAGGATCAGCAAAGTCATTTTTTTGCAAATGGAAAAACGCCGCCACCCCAATCATGGCTGCATTATCTGTCGTATAGGTAATGGGGGGGGTGTGATAATGAACGTGAGGAAAACGGTCGGATAATATTTTTTTAAGCGTTTCCCGCAGAGAGATGTTTGCAGAAACTCCTCCGGACAAAAGAACAGAAGCAGGTTGATATTTTTCCACAGCCTTGAGGGTTTTTGAAACCAATATGTCTACGACCGCATCCTGAAAAGAAGCACAAATATCTTCAGGACGATCATCTGGGTGATCCTTCACGTGATAAGCAACAGCCGTTTTTAATCCTGAAAAACTAAAATCAAAGCTGATAGCGTTTTTCATGGGACGAGGAAAGTCAATCGCATCTTTTTTTCCTTCTAGCGCTTTTTTAGAGATGAGAGGTCCTCCTGGATACCCAAGCCCTAAAAGTTTTGCCACTTTATCAAACGCTTCACCTGCAGCATCATCTCGTGTACGGCCAAGATATTCATAATTCCCATGATCTTTCATGAAGATGAGCTCCGTATGTCCACCAGAAACAAGGAGAGCGACACAGGGAAAAAGAGGAGGTTTTTCCGCAAGCCAACAACTGTATAGATGTCCTTCTAGATGATTGATGGCGATAAGCGATTTTTGCCAAGCAACTGCAAGAGTAGTGGCGCAAGCCACTCCCACACGCAGCGACGGGACAAGTCCGGGGCCGGCAGTGACCGCTATTGCATCAACAGTAGAACCGTCTTGCGGAATTTCCAGAGCATAGAGAAGCGGAGCGATTTGTTCCGCGTGCATACGAGCAGCGATCTCGGGTACGACTCCTCCATAAAGCGCGTGGGTGTCTATTTGAGAAGATACGAGATTTTTTTCCACGATAAACATGTCGTCTTTACAGGAGACAATAGCTAAAGAAGTATCATCACAACTTGTTTCAATCGCAAGAATGCGCATAAGAAAAGAAAAAAGGTGGCAGTTGCCACCATTGTAGCAGGTCAAGCCACCCGTTCCAGTTGTAGACGGCTGTCCCGTACCACACGCACATTCGTCTTTTTAATAAGGAGTGCGTTGACACGCAACGACTCGAGAGCTAACCGTCGGATAGCCTGTTCATATTCATGGCGAGGGATTTCGTTTGCTATCGCGCGCTCGAGGAGAATGTCATATTCTTTTTGCAAACCGTGCGCTTCACGATAGAGCGGATGCAGGAAGGAGAAATGGCGATCTTGAAAGATGGACGAGATGACGGAAGCGGCACGGTCATCTTCAAGTCTTCCATAGCGTAGCCACAAGAGCCATCGTCCCAGGCGAATATAGAAATGAAGAGGACGGATATTGGAGCGGTGCCAACGTCGCAAAAAGGTATCGAGTTTTGCCTCACGATTCTGTAGGGAACGATGTTCGTGTTCCAATGCCATGATCACCGAAAGGTTACGCTCGATTTTTCGCGCCATCTCAATGGCGATCGTGGGAGCCATGCCCCAGATGAACAGTTGCGGGGGTGGGCCAATGATCGCTCCAAGTTCCATAAGTTTTCGCCAAGTGATCAAAAAGGACGGTCCAAAGAAATGGTGTCCTTCTCGTCCGGATTGAACGGTAAGAAGGCGTGCATCCACCATGACATGTCGGGCTTTCGCCAGTTTGCGAATTTCCAACAAGATGGTCGAGACCTCGTGTTCCCCTTGTGTCCGGCAGATCGTCAGTAAGTCCAAATCACTTCCTCGTGAGGGGGTTCCGTGTGCCACCGATCCCATCACTCCTGCCGTGACGACAGATGGGGAGGCCGTAAGCATCTCCAAAGCAAGGTCGCGTGTTTGCAAAAAGTCGTGGAGGGTTGGAACCTCTCCACGACGTACTTGGTCGTACGTGTAGAGAAATCCCATGGGAGCCTCCGATGGAAGGAGCGATTTCATCCAAACCATAACATTTTGAAGGAATCCGTCAATTATTTTTGACAGGAATGGCGAGTCGTGAAAAAGTTATTTCGCCTCGTTCTTTGGAGATCACATGTCCACGTCTCTGGATTTTTTTCGCATGCTGACCGCGATTGCTCGTCGGATGGATGGGTATCATCGTTGGCAACATTTCGATACGATCGCATCCCTTCCTCCTCGAGAACAAGAAACGGTTTTAGAGCACACGTTTCATACCGTTTTTCTCACTTTGTTTCTTCTTGATCTTGAAGAGAGGCACGGAACGCATGCTTCTGAAATTAATCGTGAACTTCTTCTTTTGACAGCACTTCTCCATGATTTGGGAGAAGGAATGATTGGGGATGTGGCTTATCGAGTGAAACAAGATGAACGTGTCAAGGAAGGATTGCGCGCAATCGAACAAGAGATGGTGGAAGATATTTTAATGTCTGTACCAGAATTTCTTCGTGATAAATTGCGCATGGCCTATCGCGTTGTTGATAGCGATACGATGGAGGGAAGATTTTTCAATGCAGTGGAACGCTTGGGATACATCTTGTATGCTCGGGATCGAGTGGAACGCGGGGACGACAGTTTCATTCAGGTGTACATCCGACAGAATGACAAGATTCTCGAGTTGGCACAATTGTTTGAGAGTGTGCGCGTGGTCTACGAAGAACACAAAGATCACATAGCACGCAAGATCCGACTGTATAAAGAGGGGAAACGTCTCGGTGACATGACGGGCGCTCACCGTACCTAAGGGAGCGCTTTTTGTTTTGAAGGTTGATGATTGACAGGAACGATCTTTTTTTTCATAATAAGGCCACATTTAAATGGCCCCATCGTCTAACGGTTAGGACATCAGGTTTTCATCCTGAAAATTCGGGTTCGATTCCCGGTGGGGTCACCACAAAAACCGACTGGAAAATTGATCCGTACCCCAAAAAGTGGACACAAAAGTGTCCGCTTTTTGATTCTGTTAAACTACTATCATATGAGCAAAAGAACATTCACAAAGGAACAGATCGATAAGATGTTAAGAAACACAAACGTATC
>Ga0209417_1000269_pt1 | contig 135406 bp, 127 predicted proteins | sample RifGroF2_FD_184002 | JGI IMG/M metagenome (GOLD analysis project Ga0209417, IMG submission 184002) | Groundwater microbial communities from Rifle, Colorado, USA - Groundwater F2 (SPAdes) (version 2) | ecosystem: Environmental > Aquatic > Deep subsurface > Groundwater | place: Rifle, Colorado... | reverse complement strand
GCGGAGGTGATCCTAACCTCGTATTTAGGTAAGGCTTGTGAACTCGAGGAACTCTGTTAACCAAAAGCAAGCAACCATGTATGCTCAATAATACATGCTCTTTGAAAGGTTTCGAACACTCATGATTACAAATCCGCGCCAGTGATCTCGCTAGTTGCACAACGCTCAATGCACAATGTTAGAGGTGCCGAAGGCGTAAAAGAAAGCTGCGACTTGTCACGTTTTACGTGAAGCTCCATCCGATACTCCTCCGCCTCTGGCGGAGTAAACTCCGGAGTTAAACAATAATAGCCTCGGACGAAGTCCCAGGGGAGTTGTGCGACATGTCACGTTTTACGTGAAGCACCGTTGAGTTGGAAGGTCACGCGTCGGAGACGCGCGCCCAACGTAGGCGACGTAAAAACATGCGGTACAATGCACAACGATAACGCACAATGCCTCATTCCTGACGACTTTTGCCTATCGACTGACGACTTATCCCTTACTGGCTACTGGCCACTTACCACTATTTTATCCCTTATCTGAGATCTTGCTGAGTGCGTCTTTATTAAGAATCGAAATCTGACCTGCATCGAATGCAATTATTCTATCATGGCTCATTTCCGATAAAACTCGGCTGACGCTTTCGCGCGAAGTGCCGATCAGATCGCCCATTTCGCCACGCGTGAGTGGCATGTTGAATTCATCGCTTTCGAATAATTTCTCTGAAAAGCATAAAATTGTTTCTGCAACTAATCCGGGAATCTGTTTTTGAGCAAGACTTGCATACCGGAAATAGTCGTTCAGTTCATTTCGACACAACTCAACAATAAGCTCGTAGGCAAATTTGCCGTTGCTGAAAATCAGATTGCGAAATATCCCAAGATCGATGAAACAAACTTCAGCATTGTTGATGGCAGTAACGGAAAACTGATTTATTTTCTCTCCAAAATTAGTAGGCAAACCCAGAAAAGTCGGTGCTTTCACAACACGCAGAATTTTATCACGCGTGGGACCCTGCATATGCACTTTAGCCATGCCTTTGCGCAAATACGCCACATTGAGCGACAATGCATTTTGTTTGATGATAGACTCACCTTTTTTAAAATGTACCGAAACGCTATTGTTTTCAAGATCCTGAAACTCATCATTGCTGAGATGACAGGTCGCGGCAGCTTTAAGCTTACAATCTTTGCAGTTATGTGATATCATATCGTTATTATTTATTGGTAAATATACAAAAAAAAATCATATCTGTGACTTTTATCACGCTCCATTGTGGTGGATTTCACACTTTCATGTGAATTTAGAGAATATAAGAAGCTTACATTTGTCTATTCCAAATCAACAACCATGAACGAAGAATTCGAAAAACAATTTTTAGAGCTCCAGAAAAAAGTCGGCAAAATTGAAAAAGGAACCAAAGACCAGTTGACCATGGTCGTTTTTTCAGGAGATCTTGATAAACAGATTGCAGCCATGATTATCTCCACCGGTGCTGCAGCCTTTGATATGAAAGTGAAGCTTTTCTTTACTTTTTGGGCCACTGCTGCCCTGCGTGATCCAAAGAAAAAAGTCGGAGGAAAGAATTTCCTTGGAAAAATGTTCGGCATGATGCTCCCAAAAGGCGCTGGCAAACTGAAATTATCGAAAATGCACATGATGGGAATGGGTGCGTCAATGATCAAAGGTTTAATGAAAAAGAAAAAAGTGGCTTCCTTGCCTGAAATGTTCAAAACCGCTGGAGAACTCGGTGTTGAAATCAATGTTTGCGAAATGTCGATGGATCTGATGGGCTTCAAACCCGAGGAACTCATCGATTATCCGCACATGAAAATCTGCGGTGTGGCTACATTCCTGGCCGATGCTGCCGAAAGTAAAGTTCAAATGTTCATTTAATTAAAACAAACAATATCATGACAAACGAAGAATTGAAAGCGCTGACCGCGAACCAGACTGTGGATGCACGTGGAACAGCTTGCCCGGGCCCGCTGCTCGCAGCTAAAAAAGCCATGGGGGAAATCGAATCCGGCGAAATTATGGAAATCCTCTCATCGGACGAAGGAACTAAACACGATATTCCGAAATGGTGCGAGAAAATGGAACATGAGTTTCTCGGAATCGTGGAAGAAGACAGCTATTCAAGACTATTCCTGCGTAAAGCATAGTAACGTATAAGCCCGTCAGGGCCTCATTTCATGTGATTGTTGACGACAGAAAAACTGACTGTCATAGTAGGTTATTGTCCGGTAATTAATATTTCAGCATATGGAAAACACAGCTTTCCGACCCAAAATCCTGGTCTTTTCTACTGATAAGATTTCTGATCCGGGAATCGATCAGGCGGGACTTCGCAAAATTCATTATTCACCTTCGGTGTATGTTATAAGTATGCCCTGCTCTTCCGGCATCAAGCCGCGCTGGATTATGCATGCCCTGGAACAGGGCTTTGACGGCGTATTCATTGCGGCCGACGGCCACGAATGTTCCTACAGTCCGCAATGTCCGGAGCATACCAATAAAATTATCACCGACACGCAGGATCTGATGAGGGCGAAAAACATCAGCCCAAAACGCATCCGTATGGCAGCTATATGCTCGGTATGTGCAGAGCCGTTTGCCGGGCACATGGAAAATTTTGCAAAGATTCTGGGTGAAATCGGAAGCATTACCAATGAACTGGGATCATCTTCAACCAACGAAAAATAAAGATCATGCAGGAAGAAAAGAAAATATTTGACACATTGGTGATCGGCGGCGGTATTGCAGGTCAGGAAGCTGCACTGAGTCTCGCCGGTATGGAAAACCAGGTGCTGATGGTCGAAAAAGGACTTTCGATCGGTGGCAAGATGATTCAACTCAGTAAGGTCTTCCCTACCCTTGACTGCGCAGCCTGCATTACCACACCTAAAATGTCGGAAACAGCCAGACATGAGAATATTCATCTTATGCTCAACAGCGAGATCAATTCTGTGGTAAAAAACGATCATGGTTTTGAAGTCAATTTCACAAAAAACCCACGGTATATTATTGCCGAAAACTGCACCGGATGCCAGTTGTGTGAGGTTGCCTGCCCTGAAGTGCGCAGCGATGAATACAATACCAATCTGGCGGGACGTAAAGTAGCATATATTCCATTTTCACTGGCGAATCCGCGTATTGCAACCATCGATCGACAAGATGTTTCAGCGCCCTGCATCAATGAATGTCCGGGCGGTGTGAAACCCTATGGCTATATTACATTGGTTCGTAATGGCCAGTACGAAGATGCTATGAAATTACACATGGAGGACATTCCCCTTCCGGGAAGCCTTGGGCGCGCTTGTTACGCACCTTGTCAGAACGCCTGCACACGCGCAAGTCTGGAAGCACCGGTTGATATACGTCAGATTAAAAGATTTTTTGCAGAAGACTTTTACAATAAATTTCCTGATGCTCCTGCCGTAAACATTGAAAAAAAATCCGGAAGAAAAATTGCCGTTATTGGCTCCGGTCCGGCCGGTCTCACAGCCGCATACCAACTTGCTTTGAAAGGTCATCAGGTGAAAATTTTCGAAGCCGCACCTGTTGCAGGCGGAATGCTGGCGCTCACGCTACCTGAATATCGACTTCCGAAAACCGTGGTGGCACGCGATGTTCAGAATATAACCGCGCTGGGCATTGAAATTGAGCTCAATCATAAAGTTGAAGATCTGAATAAACTGAAATCCGAAGGATTTGATGCTGTCTTTGTTTCCGTCGGCACACACCACACAGGATCACTCGGTGTTGAGGGATCTGATCTTAAAGGAATTGTATCATGTCTCGATTTTTTACGCGAAGCCAATATCGGACAAAAACAAGATCTGCGCGGAAAAAAAGTAATGGTGATTGGTGGTGGAAATACAGCCATCGATGCGGCCCGTACATCGCTGCGACTCGGTGCTGAAAAAGTGACCGTGGTCTATCGTCGCAGCCGCGCCGAAATGCCATGCTTCGCTCCCGAAATTCACGAAGCTGAAGAAGAAGGTGTTCAGATTGCGATTCTGCGCAATCCAACACGTTTTATGGGCGAAAACGGGGTACTGAGAAAAGCTGAACTTATTAAAATGGAACTCTCCGAACCCGATGCCAGTGGTCGTAAAAAACCAGTCCCTGTCAATGGTTCAGAATATCTTGAAGACGTTGATTTGGTCATCGAAGCCATCGGACTGCAATCATCTGCAACAGTTTTCTCAGGCCAGATTGAGCTGGATAAGACCGGAGTAATAAAAACGAATGATAAAACACTGCAAACGTCGGTTCCGCATATTTTTGCCGGAGGCGATAGTGTGAGCGGCGCTTCAACAATTATCGAAGCTGCCGGTATGGGAAAACGTGCTGCATTTTATCTCGATAAATTTCTTGCCGGCGAAAATCCGGATGCTTATGAATTCGGAGATAAACTCCCGGCTGTAGATAAATTCAAAGTACTGAGCCGCCCCGGTATTGAATACAAACGCCCGCTGGCACACAAGCTGCGCAGCCCTGAGGAACGAAAAAAAGATTTTCTCGACGCCGAACTCACCTACTCCGAAGCGGAAGTAAAACTTAGTACAGAGCGCTGCCTCGACTGCAGCAACTGTCGCGAATGTCATCAGTGTGTAACCGCTTGTCCGGCTTATGCCATCGACTTTTCTCAGAAAAAAGAAGTTGTAACTGCAGAAGCAAAATCGGTGATTATCTCTACGGGTTTCAAACTTTTTCCACCATCCGGCAAGCCCGAATATGGCTACGAAAAATACCCGAATGTAATCGACTCCCTGCAAATGGATCGCCTGATTGCACCAACGCGTCCGTACAACAACGTACTGCGTCCCGGCGATGGAAAAACACCTGATAATATTGCGTATGTTTTATGTACCGGATCGCGTGATTCAAGTATCGAAAATCACGCATGCGGACTTGAATGTTCGAACAATCCAATTTGTTCTCAAATCTGTTGCATGTATTCCATCAAACAGGCACAGCTGCTGATGGGCGCTCTGCCATTGGCTGATATCACTATTTACTATATGGATATCCGTGCTTTTGGAAAAGGTTATGAGGAATTTTTTGTTCAGTCCAAAGGAATGGGCGTGAGTTTCATCAAAGGGAAAATTGCAAAAATAAACGAAAAGGAAGATGGCAGCGGCGATCTGATTCTTCGCTACGAAGATGTGACCACCGGCACTTACAAAGAAGCCAAACATGATTTGGTCGTTCTGTCTGTTGGAGTTCTTCCCGATAAAACAATTCCGCAGATGTTTACCAATGCTAATCTTGAACTTGATGAATTCAACTACGTGAAACAACCCGATGAAATGCTGAATCCTGCTAAAACCAGTATTGAAGGGGTCTTTGTTGCTGGTACTGCATGCGGCCCAAAAGATATTCCGGACTCAATTCTGTCAGCCGGATGTGCCGCAGCAGAAGTTGCATCATATTTAAAAACAGTTTAAATCAGACAATATGAATAATAAGATAGGTGTCTATATTTGTCATTGCGGCGGCAATATCTCCGATTATGTTGATGTAGCTGAAGTGCAACGTCTGATGAAGGACGAAGATGGTGTGGTGATTTCCAAACATGTGATGTTTGCCTGCGCCGACTCCAATCAAAAGGAAATGATTGAAGATATTGAATCGCAGAATCTCGATGCCATAGTTGTAGCATCGTGTTCTCCAAAACTGCACACACACACGTTTCGCGGCGTTGCTGAGCGCGCTGGTTTGAATAAATACAACTACATTCAGGCAAATATCCGTGAACAATGCTCATGGCCGCACAGCGACAAACCACTGGATGCAACGCATAAAGCAGTAGGACTCATCCGTGCTGCCATCAAAAAAGCAGCGTTGTCCGAAGCGCTTGAAACCATTGAGATCGAAGCGAAAGACGCATCACTTGTTATTGGTGCTGGTGTTGCCGGAATGAAGGCTGCAATTGAACTTGCAGGCATCGGCAACCAGGTTTTTCTGATCGAAAAAGAAGCGCATGTTGGTGGAAAACTACTTGAAAATGGAAAACTTTTTCCTACCAGTCAAAATGGAAAAGAACTTGCAGCCGGCTTACTGAGCCAGATTAAAGCCAATCCGAAAATCACGTTGTTTACTGAAACCGAAGTCGAAAAAGTTTCGGGCAGTGTCGGAAATTTTTCTGTTGATGTGAAAGTTCGCATGGCCGGAACCAACACAGAGACTATGACTCTGGCCGTTGGTTCTGTGCTTGTTGCAACCGGATATGCACATTATCAGCCCAAAGAAAGTGAATACGGCTATGGTCTGTCAGACCGTGTGATTACACTTCCCGAGCTGAAAAAGCGCATAGAAGAAAACAACGGTGTAATCACGCACAATGGCAAACCAGTGAAATCGCTTGCTTTTGTCTATTGCGTAGGAAGCCGACAAAGTAAAGGTGAAAATAAATATTGCTCACGCATGTGCTGCTCGTCGGCCATTCATACCTCGCTGCTGCTGAAGGAAAGCAACCGCGATATGAAAATTCTGCATTTGTACCGCGACATCCGCACCTACGGAAAACAGGAAATCATGTATGAGAAATCATCGAAACAGGGCGATATCTATCTGAAGTTTGAAGAAAAAGAAGCGCCTGTTGTTGATGTGGTCAACAATACCATCACAGTAAAACTGAAAGATTATCTCACACAAAAAAAAGAAATTGAATTTCAACCCGACATGCTGGTGCTTGTAACCGGAGCCGTTGCGCGCGAAGACAGTGCAGATGTTTCAGCGAAATTCAAAATTCCCCGCGGCGCTGATAAATTTTTCAACGAAATCCATCCTAAACTGAAGCCGGTTGAAACAGTCATAAACGGTGTGTTTATCGGTGGTTCATGCCAGGGACCGAAAAACATAAGCGAGTCGGTACAATCCTCTTCGTCGGCTGTATCAAAAATTGCTGCATTAATTAAAGACGGACTTGTTCAACTTGAACCGATCATCGCCCGCGTAAACGCTGATGCTTGCTTGTGGTGCGGTAAATGTGCCGCTGTTTGCGAGTACGACGCATTGAAAGAAATGACGTTTAACGGAAAACAAATTGCCGAAGTAAACCCTGCAACCTGCAAGGGATGCGGTATTTGCACACCCGTTTGTCCAACCGATGCGCTGGAAGTAATCATGTACACCAATTCCGAAATGGAATCGATGATTGACGGATTTATGGAAAACGTTGTACTGGAGCCATCGACCGAAGACACGGAAGAAGAATCTGTTGCCAGTGGACCGGTGAAAATGAAGGAGCATCCGCAACTTTGGCGTCAGATTGCAGCCAGCATTGCTACAGAACACAAGACCATACCTGAAATTGCACAAACCATTGGTATGGACAAGGACCTTGTGACCTGGCATGTGATGACTATGAATAAGTACAACGTGCTCATGGCCGATGGAATGGACAGCAAAGAACAGTATTACTATTACAAATTAAAAAATTAGCAGCGATGGCCACGATCAATTTTGAATTTGCTGACGATATAAAAAAATTCGGTGCGAAAGATTTCGACGCGTGTTTCAACTGCGGCACCTGTACTGCAATCTGCGACTTGTCGGACGGTGACAATTCATTTCCCCGGAAAATGATTCGCTACACCACGCTCGGAATCACAGATGATATAAAAACATCGCTCGACCCATGGCTGTGCTATTATTGCGGAGACTGCTCTACCAGCTGCCCGCGGCAGGCCGATCCGGGCAACCTGATGATGTCGCTGCGCCGCTGGCTGATGTCGAAATACGACTGGACCGGACTTTCAGGACTTCTGTATCGTCATATGAGCGCGTACATTGTGGCTTTTTTACTTGTCGTCGGTGGAATCATCGGCGCATATATGAGTGATGTATTCACACAGGAAGAATGGCTTCACTACGGACACCTGTTCGAAATGCTTGCTATTGCCGCCATCTTTGTGGTCATTCTACTACCGAATATTATCCGCATGTGGTTTTTCACCGTTTGGAAACCCACAAAAAAATTCAACATCCAGCATCATGTAAAAGCGCTTGGAGACTTGATTATACACATGTTTACGCAAAAGCGATCACTCGATTGTGCCGAAGAACGTATAGATAAAGTCTGGTATTATGAGCATTTATTACTGGTTTTCAGTTATCTGTCTTTGTTATTTGTAACCGTTTTTCTTGATTGGTTCAGCACCGAAAGCGTGTTTGTAAATGTGTTTGGCTATGTGGTTAGCGGAATCATTTTTATTGTCACCACCGATTTTGTAATCCGCCGCATTCGTAAGCGCAGCGAAAAAAGTAAATTCTCCCATCCATCGGACTGGTTCTTTGTGATCTGGCTGCTCATGATGGGAATTTCAGCATTCGCAGTACGCGTACTGATCGATACGAACCTGCTCGAAAACACATTTGGCGTATATTTATTTCACCTGACGGTGTTGGTACAATGGGCGCTCATCATTGTCCCATTCGGCAAATGGACCCATTTTCTGTACCGCTCATTCGCCATGTATTTCGAAAAAGTGAAATCGTTTTCGCGACCGGTCGGAAAGAAAAAATAAAGATTCAAAAAAGCTAAAATATCAAAAAAAAAGAGGCCAAAATGGTCTCTTTTTTTGTAAAGGAAGCAATCAAACAAGTTCTGTTGCAATTCTTTCAAAGGACTCAATAATGCTTTTATCCGTCTGTTGGAAAACACATTGTCCTTTTTCAGCAGCAACCCCAACTTCGGCAACCAGTGGAATTTGTCCAAGTAGTTTCACATGACATTCCTCTGCAAGTCTTTGTCCACCACCTGATCCGAAAATAAAATACTTTTCATCCGGATGATTGGCCGGTGTAAACCACGACATATTCTCAATTACGCCAAGGACAGGGATATTCAAATCAGGATTCTGGAACATGGATGCAGCCTTGCGAGCATCATTCAGCGCTATTTCCTGCGGAGTCGTTACTAAAACAGCTCCATGAATATTCAGTTTTTGAACGGCGGTAAGCTGAATGTCACCTGTACCGGGAGGAAAATCAATAATCATAAAATCAATTTTCCCCCACTGCGAAAATTCCAGTAATTGGGTGAATGCATTTGCTACCATTGGCCCGCGCCAGATAAGTCCCTGGCTATTTTCGATAAAAAACCCGATTGACATGATTTTTACCCCGTGTTTTTCAATAGGCAGAATAATTTGCTTTCCGTCTATTTCATTCGCCAGTGGTTTTTCATTTTCAATTCCAAACATTCGGGGAATCGATGGTCCATAAATATCAGCGTCAACCAATGCTACTTTGTATCCTTGCCGGGCCAGTGCTACTGCAAGATTGGCCGATACTGTTGATTTTCCTACTCCGCCTTTTCCGGATGCTACAACAATAATTTTGGCGACATCGGGCAACGAAAGTTTTTCAAAAGCATCCATTACTTTATAATTATTTCATGAGTAATACTAATACCTGCCTGTGAAAAGAGCACCCCAACCGGACACGTTTTTTCGGTTGTTTCATAGCACTTTTCAAGTTTCAGCAATTCTTCATCCGATTGAATGCGTAAGAGGATATGAACATCGGTAATAGTTGAAGCACCATCTTTTTGATCAGCGTTTACCTCAACGTCCATTTTTTCGAATTGAATGCGCATTTTCTGAGCAACCATTGCGAATATTGTTCCCACACAGCCACTAAGCGACATTACGCATAATTCAAGTGCCGTAGGGCCATTGTTGCTGCCGCCTTTTGCTTCGGGTAAATCGACAACGGTACTGTGATTGCGGCCATTGTCAACAACCGACTGAAATTGTTTTGTCCAGAGAGAATTTGATTTCATTGTTTTATTTTAAAGGATTTCAAGTGCGTTATTTAAATCAGAAATTATATCATCAACATCTTCAATACCAACTGAGAAACGGACCAAATCATCCGTAATTCCGGCGGCCAGTTTATTTTCTTTACTCACCGCTGCATGGGTCATTGAAGCAGGATGCTGGATCAGCGTTTCGACACCGCCCAACGAAACAGCCAACATAGCAAGATGAACGCTGTCCATTAGTTTTTTCCCGGCATCATAGCCGCCTTTCAACCCAAAACTCATCATTGAGCCGGAACCATTCATTTGCAATTTTGCCAGTTCATATTGAGGATGATTTGTCAAACCCGGATATCTTATCCACTCAACTTTTGGATGTGCCTGCAAAAATTCCGCGACTTTCATTGCGTTTTCCTGTGCCCGGTCAATGCGTATTGAAAGTGTTTTCACACCACGCAAAACCATAAAAGCCTGTGTTGGATCCATATTGCTGCCAAGATAAACCATAGAGTGCCTGATTTTTTTATACAAATCCTCCCCTTTTGTAACGATGATTCCTCCAACAATATCAGCATGTCCGTTTATAAATTTGGTTACTGAATGTAAAACCACATCGGCTCCAAGATCAAGAGGCTTCTGTAAATACGGTGAACAGAAAGTGTTGTCGACTACAAGAATCAGATTATATTGTTTAGCAATCTTTGCACATGCTGCAATGTCTGTAATATCCATAGTTGGATTAGCAGGGGTTTCAATATAAAGAACTTTTGTATTTGATTTAATAGCGGCCACAATATTTTCGATATTGCTTGTGTTTACAAAGCTGGCTTCGACATTGAATCGGGAAAAGTCTTGTTCGAGCAGTCCTCTTGCCGGACCATAAACAGCATCAGAACTAACAATATGACTGCCTGCATTTAATAAAGCCATGTAAACTGCGCTTATAGCGCCCATACCCGAGCTGGTGGCAATTCCGTTATAGCCATTTTCAAGTTCAGCAATATTGTGCTCAAGTGCGTTGATGGTTGGATTTCCAATGCGGGTGTAAATATACCCGTCGCTCTTCCCTGCAAAGCAATCAGCCCCATGTTGGGCGTTCTTGAATCTGAATGTCGAAGTCTGATAAATGGGAACCGATGCGCTTCCAAATTCATCTTCGAATGCACCCGCATGCACGAGTTTTGTGTTGAAACCTTTGTCTTTTGTTTTCATGTTTTCGTTTTGTATTTCTAAGTTGCTTAAACCTTCAAAACTGAAGGTTTTTCGGGTTGCCCCAAATCTGCATGATTAATTCCTTTATATTTTTCCACGGCATCATATTGAATTCCAAGCTTATCAAGCAAAGGTTCTACAGCCACCTGATGCACCTGCAATCCAATATCCCATGGATCGTATCCTAAAAGCAAGCCTGCCAATTCCTCGTAGGTAAGGACAGGAATTCCCATTCCGTTTTCGCCGTAGGTAATTCCCTCCATTTCTGCAATCACATATTGCCAGCGATCGAGAAAATAGGTACAGCCCGGGCAATTGGCAATAATGCAATCGGGCTTATAAGGTTCCATGGAATCAAATTTCATTTTTGAATTTGCCACAGAATATCCGCGGTTCGATTTAAGCAGATATTGTCTGAATCCAAATCCGCAGCAATGGCGACGTTCTGGATAATCGACCTGTGCCCCGCCCCATGCATCAATCATTCCGGCAAGAACATAAGGGAATTCTGCGCCACCAACACCCTTTTCAGGAAATATCTTTGCGTAGTGGCACCCAACATGATCCACTACTTTCAATTGCTCGCCGGTCTGTTTATTCAGCAATCTATAAGTTGCCTTTGCCGCAATCTCATTGCGGAATTTATAGATCAGATCGCTGGTATGTGCCAGATTTTTAGGAATTTCAAAGGTCATTCCTGTTGTCTGTTTCAGGATTTCCCGTGCTTGTTTTTCTTTTTCAGGAAAATGCTGCCAGGTTTCAATCACTTCGGAATATATGCCAAACGACGTGACGCAGGAGCAAACAAAATTTTCGAATCCGGCTTCTGTCATCAATGCAAATTGGCGCGCAACAACGGTCATAGTGGTTTCGAACGGAATAACGCCCGAATGATATGCAATGCCAGTGCAAGTGGTTTGGCGCGGATCGTCGAAAATATTTTTACCAAGATCGTTGGCGAGAATTTTCATGAATAAATCTTCGGCAGCCGGAAAAAAATTCTGTCGAATGCAGCTGCGTGCCAGATAGTAATTGTCATCGGCAATTTCTTTCTGATGCTTTTCCCAGTTTTCGTTTTTCTGATATTTCATTTTGTATTCTCCCTTCTATTCTCCGTTGTAGGTTTTATTGAAATATTCATCGTGACCACTACTGAATTCAATTCCATGATCAGCAGCATAACGAGCCGATGCTTCTTCAATTTTGTTGAATCGTGCTGTTCCACCGGTTGCATCAAAAATTTTCTTTAAGTCAATCAGCGATTGCTTTTCCGTGTTGCGCAGTGCTCCTGCTTTGTCCTGCTTATAACTTGCTCCCAAACGATTCAAAACATCGGTTCTGTTTTCACGCATCCATTTCCAAATCGGGCCCTGCTCGGGATACATCTCATTGCTGACTTCATCAATGTAAACACAATAGCCATATTCCAAAATGTGATCTCCAACCGTTCGCTTGATGGCGAGCTGTCTTCGGCCTTGTTCGCTGTGCATAAACAGACCTGAATCCACCGACAATGCCCGCAAAGACTGAATGATGTAGCATGGCACATTGTCGCGCGGGCAGCGGGTTTTGCATGATAGGCATTCACCACAACGCCAGATATCATCCTTTTTTAAAAGCTCTTCGAGATCTTTTTCATTTTCTTTCTGAACCAGATCGACAATCTGTCGCGGATCGTAATCGCTCACTGCGGCCGCCGGACAAACAGCAGTGCAGGTTCCGCAATTGATGCAGGCCTTCATGCCTTCCTGGTAGCGAATGTCCTTTTTTAATGCTTCATATAAATTCATGATGCACTTCTACTTATTTCAACAATACGAATGGCACCGGTAACACATACAGCCACACATTTGCCGCACAGATCGCACAGTTCTGTATTGCACTCAAACCGAGTTGGCTTGCACGGAACATCCATCGCAGTACAATACTTTACACAACGTGCACAGCTGTAATTAGACACACGACTAATGGCTCTTTTTTCACAAACATTGTAACACAGTCCACAATTGGTGCACAATTGACAATCAATTTCTATAACTTTTTTCACGACCATTGTTTCACACTCTTTAATAAATCTGTTTTAAAATTCTATTCCTTTGCGGGCTTCGACCCCGCGGGAATAATAATGTTTTCTTTCGATCATTTCAGTTACCAGATCGGCAATTTCAAATAGCTGCTCCGGGGCATTGCGACCGGTCAAAACAATTTCCATTTCATCGGGTTTTTGCTGCAACATAGCAATCACTTCGTCAAGCGGAATTAATTTGTAATACAGAGCAATGCAAATTTCATCAAGCACAACCACATCATATTGATTATTGCTGATGATGGCCGATACGCAATTCAAGCCGTTGCGGGCGGCATCAATGTCTTTCTGTAATGGTTTGTTTTTGATAAAACAATCAAGTCCGAACTGATGAATTTCAATTTCAGGAAAATGTTTCAAGGAATCCAGTTCAGAATAATGCATTCCTTTGACAAACTGGGCTATATAGGTTTTCTTTCCTGCACCTGCAGCCCGCACTGCAAGCCCAATTGCAGCTGTAGTCTTTCCTTTGCCATTGCCTGTATATAAATGAATATAGCCTTTCATGGTTCTGACAATTTTTTAGACTTTAAATTTTCTCAAATAATAAAAATGACCGTCATGCTCAACCTTTGCGATATAGCCCGAACTAATCATTTCAGAAAGAATTGTTTCATCCGCTTTGTCTTTAATCAAAATCTCACACATCACATCGTCGCGAATTGGATGGACAGAGCACATGTTTGCAATGTCTTCAATCACGTTTCCTGTCACACCTACAAAAGTTCCTTCGAATCCGGTTATCAATTCGGTATTGATTCTTTTATCTGAAAAAATATTCCACGCCCGGTTAATACTGCTTTCGTCAGGCGACTTGACCGATGAATCAGCCGGTGGACGGGTAGGAATTGAAAGATAAGCTACCGAAGGCGATAACGCAGCTACCAAATCAGCTGTCTGAGCCACACAACCGGCATCATCATTCACCCCCGCAACAAGCATCGTTTCGCTGATCAATAAACCATTGAACATGTCTTTGAAAGCCTGAAGGCCACTCAGATATTTGCTGAATGTAAGACCTTTCGCCGGACGATTCATTTTTTTCCAGACAGCTTCGTCGGGCGCATCTACCTTTACCGAAACAAGATCGGCATAATTCAGGTCTTCGCGCACCTGAACATCGAATAGCAACGATGCATTTGTGATTACAGCAATCGGAATTTTAAAATCTTTCAACCTTAAAATTGTTTTGCCAAGATTCAAATCAAGCGTTGGTTCACCGTTTGCAACAATCGTCAGATAATCGGGCTTGTCGTTTTCTGATAGTAATGATAAATGATTCTTTACTTCAGAAAAAATGACGTCCGGCGTAAAAAATGTTTCGCGGTTGATGGTGTAATACTTTGTGATTCCGACCTGACAGTACACACATGAATAGGAGCAGAGTTTCCGCGAAGGGATGTTGTTTATTCCCAGACTCTTTCCCAAACGCCGCGATGGAACAGGCCCAAAGGTAATCATGGTGTTCTGGTTTTAATGATTTCCCAAACCCGACTGGTGTTTATGCTTACAACAGAATCAGGTGCCCACTCAACATAACTTTTTCCATTGACCATAGCCTCGGTAACAACCGGATCAAATGGCAACATGGCAACCACCGGAACATTATTCAGCTTGCAATATTGTTTGATTTCGGTTGTCATTTCATGATTCAGATCATATTTATTAATGACAACCATGGCGAAAATTCTAAAGTGAAAGACCGCATCCATGGCGCGTTGCAAATCGTGTAAACCTGAACGGGTAGGCTCCGTTACAATAATCACTTTATCTATCCCGGTAATGGTTGAAATAACCGGGCAGCCGATTCCAGGAGGACCGTCATAGAGAATCAGATCATGATCATTTTCGACAGCCATTTGTTTTGATTTTTCGCGAACCAGACTCACCAGCCGGCCCGAATTCTCTTCGCCCGGAGCCAGCCGTCCGTACACCATGTGACCATATCGGAAAGTACCACTATATAACCTGCTTTTATCATTATCAATCATGGAAATGGCTTTAAACGGGCAAACCCGCTCACATAAACGACATCCATCGCAGCTGATTTTCGTAATTTCAACCTTGCCATCAACTGTAGTTATTGCATCAAACCCGCAGTAATCAATGCATTTCCCACAATTGGTGCAAACAGAATAATCAATCACAGCTTTCTGTCCCGAAACAAAAACTTCTTCTTCGGTATGTTGCGGCTGAAAAAGCAAATACTGATTGGCTGCATCCACATCACAATCGGCTAATAAAATATTTTTCGCCAGACTTGCAAGAGAAGCCGCAAAGCTGCTTTTCCCTGTACCGCCTTTACCACTGATTACTGCTATTTCCATGAGTGCGGAGTCAAAGTGTCAAACAATTGTCGAAATTTTCCCAACCAGACTTCGTCCATAGCCGAAATCAATAACCCTTTGGAATAAGTAAGTGCAATTTCGCGTGAAAAAGGAATTTCCATAAGAAGTGGAATTTTCTTCTCCTTCAAATAATTATAAACATCTGAATTGCCAATTCCAGCGCGGTTTACAACAACACCCATTGGTTTATTCATATCAGCCAGCGTTTCGACTGATTGTTTTAAATCGCTTAATCCAAATGGCGTTGGTTCGGTTACCAACACAACAAAATCGGCGAGATGAGCGGTTTGAATAAACGGACAGGAAGTGCCCGGTGGCGAATCGAACAGGACTACCGAATCAGAACCGGCTTCGGCAATAGCGGCTTTGATCAATTTTACCGATGAGTAAACTCCGATTTTTGTACGACCTTCTATCATCGTAAATTGGTTAGCCAAATCAAAGCGTTTAACCGTGCCCAAGACACTTTGCTTTTCTGTTATTGCGCTGTCATTGCAAGCAACAAAACAAGCACCACAGCCATGACAAAGATCCTCCATAACCTTGATGACCTGTAAGGTTGGAACATGAAAAATTGCATTGTAGGAACAATACTTATGACATCGTCCACAATGGGTGCAAATGCTTTCATTAATAACGGGAACCTTTTGTGTAACATCGAAGGATTTTGTCAGGCAACCACTGATAAATAAATGCACATTGGGCTCTTCGGCGTCACAATCAACAATAGTAACCGGAATTTTTGCCTGCTGCAGCGCATAAAACAAATTAGTTGCAACAAATGTTTTACCTGTTCCACCTTTACCACTGGCGATGGCAATTTTTATTTTATGGGTTGAATTAATCATATTCCAAACGGGTCTTTTTATAGCACAGAGTTGGCTCTGTTAGCCGTTTCCATAAACTATTATTCCATGTACCCAAAGCCTGATGAGTGAGGAAATATTTTTGTGGAATCGGATGTGTGCCAACAACCACCGTTAATCCGAATTTTTCAGTAATGAATTTTTCGAAATATTCAATATTACGGCAAGGCGGATAACCAACCAGCATGCCGGTTGCCAGATGCACATGGGTCACACCGTTTTTTTTCATTTCGACAGGAGCGTATTCAATATTTCCGCCCGGGCATCCATCACACGTGGTGTATGCTGCAATTTCAACATCCTGGTTTTTATAAATAGAAAAGGCTCCTTCGCGTTTTTGCAGGGATCTGAAACATTTTCCACCGGCGCAGGTGTGATAGCGGTTGCAAATAATAATACCAACTTTAATCTTCTCCATCATTGCATTTTTTGCGGATTAAACACATTAAAGCTCCCTTTTTCAACGCCAAGCCTTTCGGCAATCACATCGCATTTGGCCATCAATAAAAAGAAAATGCGGTTGTCGTTCAGATCGATCAACCCTTCCAGATTGCCCTGCCCTTTTGAAATAATTAAATCTGCTTTTCTGAATTCCTCGTAAAAATCGACACTGCAGCTGCTAAGAACCGTAGAAGGATTTCCTGACCCATTTGAAACTACATCAGCAACAAGGCTCATACAAACCGTTTCGGCATCTTCAAGAGTAACATCATTCAGAATGGGTTTACCTCTTACAGCAAAAGTGACATGGTTGTGCATCATTGTTTCAATGAACAATTTGTCAAAAACAATTTCGCCGGCATTGTCGCCCAGATACAATATGTTTTTTGCCGTTGAAATACGTGATTTCAGTTCAACTGAATGATCAATTGCAAAAGACGTTTTCAGTGCTTTATCAATCGTTTCATTGATATCAAAACTGCTGTGGGCGCCATAATCCATTACATTGCCGGCAATCGCCAACCTCAGCGCCATCAAAAAAGAATCGGAAGAAAGCTGCACCTGCGGTTTTATAATTTTATATAATTCAAGAGCAATCGCATTGTTCTCTTTTTTCTCAGTGAAAAATGGATCACCCTGTCCGACCAAACGACCAAATTCGGCATTGAGCAACTGCTGAATTTGCGGTGCAGGCAAATGTGCATTTTGCTTCCATGCAATATCAAAGAAACCAAAAAAACGATCGCGTGTTTTCTGCTTAACCTCGAATTTGTCAAACAATCTGTTGTAGGTTCTCAGAAAACATTGAAGACATCGTTCATCGATGGGTTTTACGGCATTAGTGCCTGCAGGCTCCGTCGTGAGGGTGCTCATCATGATTGCAGTAATTGGCGGTCAGGGTAAGTCTGTTTTTCAGGAAATCTTCAACCAACTCTGTAGCTGATTTTATGGGGCCTCCAACAAATGCATTAATATTTTGTTCATTAAACAGCATAATAGCCTGTTGACCCATCCCGCCGGCAATAACGTCGGTAACACCAAATTCAGCTACCCAACGCGGGTATAATCCAGGAACATGCTCAGGAGGAGTTACTTCTTTAAAATCAATAACCCGATCATCTTCTGTGTCTACAATTGCAAAAGTCTGACAATGTCCAAAATGTGCACAGAGCACGCCGTTTTCCAAAGGAATGGCAAATTTTCTTTTCATTTTTTTCTGTTTAAAAAATGGGGAGGTGAAGAGCATCCTCCCCTGTTTCAAAAAACCACTTATGAAACTACTCCGGACTCTCCTTCCGAAATTTCGATAACTATTGTTTTCCTTCTCGGATGCGTTTCCCTTTCCCTTCGCCGCATCCATCTGCTTTTCGACGTTTTCCAAGACCTTTCCCAAGCTTTTCCAGTTTTTCATTGTCACTCAGTTTTCCACACTGACCAAGCTTCCGGCCTGTTGCTGAACCCTTACCGTCGGGCCCTGTTCCATCTAATCGTGGCATAGCAATGATTTTAAGTGTTTTCTCTTTTCAACCAGACTAAATAATTGTCAATAACCTCGCTTACAACGCCCGAGTATCCCTGATAAGCCCTTATACCATGTTGTTTGCAGATGTTATCGGCATAGTCAGGTAGTTTGTATGCAAGCACAACAGTTACTCCTTTTTGTTGCAGTGTCAGTGGAATGTTGTTTTTACAATCACATCCTTCCGGAGTGCAAAGAATTTCGGAGTCAACAATATTATTTGTTTCATCCACTGAGAAAATGGTGAAAACCTCGCATGAATTCATGAATTCATCCAGAATTTTTCCAGATGTAGGCACAGCAATTTTCATAATGGGGTCCTCCTTTTTTTTAATGTCGGGTTATTAATTTTATAATGTCTTCATTCTTGATTTCAGGATCTTTAAGGACAATCATTTGTATTTTCAAACTATCCAATAACGGCTTAATTTTAAAGCCGAATTCTCCGGAAACAATTTTACCAACATTTTTGGATGCTACAAGTTGCACTGAAGCCGGGCCTGCTCCTTCTTCTGCGTCCTTATTGGGATTAGGAATAAATTCAACTGATTTTGTTTCAGTATCATAAATTACGAAATATGCACACCGACCAAAACGCTGGTCTATCTTTGATTCCAGGGTGTTTCCTGTTGACGAGATGGCTACTTTCATTGTATTGGTTTTTTATTTTTTCTAAATTTTCGACCCTTTCTTCTCATGACGATGTTACACGTAGGGCAAATCATATTATTACACGGTTGACCATGCCTGTGCTTTTGTTCAAGTCCGCATTGAGGACATACACAAATATCATCGCAACTGCTTTCCGATGTCAGCTGCCCACTGATTTCCGAATCATATTCTTCAATATCCTTGCTTCCACACAAAGGACAATTTTTAATAATTATGTCCTTTTGAGGATTGTTGAAATTGCAATTGCAGGCACCGCAATTGTACCAGTCACTGTCGAAATATACTTTTCCACCCTCAATGGTTATCGGGCGTCCTTCGACAAATGCGGTGGCCAGTTTCTGCCGTACTGAGGCATAAATGCGCGAATAGGTCGGCCTCGACACATTCATCAACTCCGATGCCTGATCGTGTGTGTACATATCATAATCGCACAAACGTAGCGCCTCATATTCCTCATACAATAAGATGACTGGCGTGGAGACCTTGCCTGACACTTCCTGTCCATAAGGCTTGAAACCCTTTACTGCCGGCGGGTTTGAGACTTTTCTGATTCTTTTAATTCTTGGCATTGAATTTCATTTGAGCATTTGTTCGATACAAAGATAGTGAACATTTGCTCATTTCAAATATTTTTTTTTACTTTGTATGAAATTTTAACATATGGACTCAATAACAACTCAAACCCGTGTCATTTTTCCTTGCGACCTGAATAATCATGAAACATTGTTTGGCGGGAAAGCGCTGATGTGGATGGACGAAGTGGCCTACATAACAGTGTTGCGATATCTCAATCACAACGCTGTCACTATTGCAGTCAATAAACTGAACTATGCTAATCCGGTGAAGGCCGGCGACATCATTGAGATTTCAGGAATTGTCACAAACGTTGGCAGTGTGAAAATTACAGTACACGTTGAAATACAACGGGAAGAAATGGAAACCGGCGGAAAATCGAAGGCCATTGAGGCCGATTTTGTATTTGCCCCAATCGATGAAAATCATAAGCCTGTCCGTGTGCCGGCCGAGAAAATCTGAAGCCAATAATTATTAATTGTCGTGGATTGTTTGATTGTTCGGAAAAATCATAATCTTTATGAATAACGATAAAGTCAAGAGAAGTATTCCAGACTAAATGTAACTGAAATGAAAAGCAAAAAGAAATCGTACGATGCAATTATAATCGGAGGTGGAATAGCCGGTCAGGAAGCAGCTTTGAACCTTGCCAGTATGAACTTTAACGTTCTGATTGTAGAAAAGGATTTATCCATTGGCGGAAAAATGATTCAACTCAGCAAGGTTTTCCCTACGCTTGACTGTGCTGCTTGCATAACAACCCCTAAAATGTCTGAAACCCTCAGACACCCGAATATAACAGCGATTCTTTATGCAGAAATTGAAAGCATCGGAAAAACTGAAAACGCATTTGAAGTCACAATTTCAAAGAAACCGAGATATGTAAAAGAAGAACTCTGTACCGGTTGTCAATTGTGTGAATATGTATGTCCCCAGGTTTTAAGCGACCAGTACAATTATGATATGGTAGGCCGTAAAGCTATTTTTATTCCGTTTTCTTTGGCCAACCCAAAAGTCGCCGTTATTGATATTGATAACTGCATTCATTGTCATCGTTGTGTGAAGGTTTGTGTTTCCAAAGCAATCGATTTTAAACAGCAAAGACAATGTATTTCTGTAACAGCCAAATCGGTGATTTTTGCAACAGGTTTCAGGTTGATTTCTCCTGAAGCCAGACCCGAATTGGGCTACAGGGAATTCCCAAATGTGATTGATTCGCTGCAAATGGATCGGTTAATTGCGCCAACACGTCCATACAACGAAATTGTCAGGCCAGGCGATGGAAAAGTCCCCGATAATATTGCGTATGTATTATGTGTGGGTTCAAGAGACTCTTCTGTATCAAATGACCGCTCAAGTGACCCGAACATGAAAAACCCGATTTGTTCGCAGATTTGTTGTATGTATTCCATCAAGCAGGCTCAACTGCTTACCGGCGCCCTTCCTCTTGTGGATATCACTGTTTATTATATGGATATCCGTGCTTTTGGCAAAGGCTACGAGGAGTTCTACAATGAGGCAAAAGGTATGGGGATTAATTTCGTAAAAGGAAAAATCGCACGAATCAATGGCGCAGACGATAATAGCGGCGATCTTATTCTTAGGTATGAGGATGTAGTAAAAGGTGTATTAAAAGAAACAAGACATGACCTGGTGGTACTTTCCGCAGGGATAAAGCCTGAATCTGCAATTGTCAACGTATTCGAAAATGAAAAACCGGAACTTGATGAATATGGTTTTATCAGGCAGGTTGACGAATTGCTTAATCCGGCCGCAACAAGCATTGTTGGCGTATTTGCAGCCGGAATGGCCTCAGGGCCAAAAGACATCCCGGATTCCATTTTGTCTGCCGGTTGCGCTGCAACGGCCGTTGCTTCATATTTAAGGAAACATGCCCCTGTTGATTTTTCTGAACCAGAGGAAGAGAAAACCAAGGACCTTGTTGTCAGTCCCGGCCAGACAGTACCAGTACAAAATGAAGAATCTGAGCCCTTACATGTTTATGTGAATCAAGAATAGATAAGAGTACCCGTAAAAAAGATTCGCAGTGAGAAAAGTAAATTCTCTCATCCATCAGACTGGTTCTTTGTGATCTGGCTGCTCATGATGGGAATTTCCGCATTCGCAGTACGCGTACTGATCGATGCCAACCAGCTCGAAAACACATTTGGCGTATATTTATTTCACCTGACGGTACTTGTACAATGGGCGCGCGTCTCCTGACGCGTGACCAGATGGAAATATTTCTGATGACTCACTAAAATCAACACTATTAAAATAATTTCTACCTTTGATACTATCAAATGATACTACCCAATGAAGTTATTTACAGCTCCGTCATTCACCATCACCGCCCGGATCCTTGAACTCGTGGCTTCATTGTCAGAAAAGTCCGGAGCCATCAATGCGCTGTTTCTTAACAAAATCCCACAAAATATTCATGAAGAAAACCGCATTGAAAGCATTATTTCGAGTCTTTTGCTCGATGGAAGCAATCTGACCCGGGCCCAAATGGATCGAGTCCTCTCTGAAAACTTTGCAGATAATGATAATAAGGATTTCTTGGAAATAAGCAACGCTGCAATGGCATATGAGAAAATCGGACAATGGCATCCCTACAGCTATTCGTCGTTCTGCGCTGCCCATCAAATGCTGATGGACGGGCTGAGTGATACCGCCGGAGAGTTGCGCACCGACACGGTTGGCATCAAGATGTATCGAAAAAAAATCATGACGGCTCCCGATCCGAAACAATTGGAATCGCTGCTCGAAAATCTGTTTTCATATGTAAAAACAAGCCGTGACCTATTGTTGGTGCGTAGCTGCGTATTCTATTATGAGATATCTTTTATCCATCCGTTCGATCAGGGCAACGGCCGCCTGGCGCGACTCTGGCTCAAGGTGCTGCTCAACGAATACAACCCTGTATTCGGGTCGATAGCGATTGAATCGTTTATGCTCGCACAAAAACAGCAGCTGCACGATGTACTGTCGCGTTGCACCCGCTCAGGAAAATCGACATTGTTTATTGAATTCATGCTGAGCCTGATTGATGAAGCACTCGGAAAACTGCTCCTGGAGCGGCCGCCTGTCATCTCATCCGATGACCGTATCCATGCTTTTCGCAACAGCTTCACCCATGAAATGTTCACCCGCAAAGACTACATTCAATTTTTCAGGAATATTTCAACGGCCACCGCCAGCCGCGATCTGCAATCAGCCACCGAAGCGGGTACCATTCACAAGACAGGCGATAAAAACCAAACAATTTACCGGTTCAGAGCCAAATAAATTATAGGGGTCAGTTGCTGGTAAAATTTCACCTGCTAATCTGGGCGCGCGTCTCCTGACGCGTGACCAATAACCAATAACTGTTAACCATTAACTATTTCACAAGGATTTCATCCACAAACACCCACGACTTCAATCCGGCGTATGGATGCCATTCCGGAAGGGTTTTCGTTGCGGCAATATTGAATTTAATGTATCTCGTTTTCTTCCCTGAGACGTCAAAAATAAACGATTTCATCATGGGCTCACTTTGCAGATTGTCAGATGAAATCAGCGTTACAGGGCCATCGTACTTTTGCCCATCCTTCGATAATCTGCATGAAACGCTGACTGGATGTAATATCCACGATTTCGGATATTGAAGTGAACTAATTTCTATAGTGTCAACCGAAGTAACCGAGCCAAGATCGAGCACAATTTCAACATCTGTTGCTTCCCAACCAAGCCAATTGATTTTGTAATCTTCAGTGCCTTTCACTCCATTGGTGAGCGTGGCTGGTCCAGCCGCTTTGTACTTAGGGTCTGGCTCAGGACTGCACGTAATCTTTTTTTGAAATGCAAGATTTCCTTTAGTGCTGACATGGATGTTCCTATACGTGTTCACGTACCAAATCTTGAATGTAAGCCCGTTTTCATTGAATTCAGAGACATTATTCTGCGTACAGATATGTCTGAATTGTTCCAGCATTGTTGTCATCCTGGTTTTCAAAACCCACTCTCCATCAACGTTTTCGTACCATCCACGCGGACCAAACAAGTCGGTTTTGGCAATTTCCATCTCGGCATACATAATTGGAAGCCGCGCAATCTGAACTCTTGAAAGCAGTGCTGAATCAGATGCGACAGCACTTTCAGCATAGTCGAAAAATTGATTATACTTGGTCAGATTTTCCGTTGAAAGATAGGTTTCAGCTGCTTGTACCGGATTTCCGTAAATATCCAGAAACTGCTTGTAGCGCAAACATTCGCTGTGCAGTAAGTCAAAATACTTACGGATCCCAACAGAAGCATCGCCATAATAATACTTCATGAAATCATCAATGATTGCGTTGGCATCTGCATCCGGATTCCATAAAAGCTTGCTCAACAGGTATGTTTTTAGCTCAGAGAATTCAACTCCGTGCTTTGCATTGCATTGCTGGAAATTCGCAATCACATTGTTCTTCGTGAAATACTGAAGGTTGGGCTGCAAAGTGTGAAACAGCGGAAATGGCGTCAGATACGATGAAAACTGCACTTCATAATCCCACATCATAATATTATTACTGATTCTGCCCCACCCTTCCATGTCTTCGCGAAACGAGGCTGCACCAGGATCTTCAGCTATCGGGTACGTGCGGTTTAATTCGATCGAACACAGCGTAATCATCACATTGCTGTCGGGTTTTGTGATCAGCGGCGGCTTTCGGGTGTACTGATAGGCAAGCGTGGTAATAGTTTTGTCTGGAAATTCTTTGGCAACAGCATTCACAAACCTCAGCATTAAGCCAGCCGGAGAGCCTTCCTGCAAATCAATGGACTGGCATTTTTCACATTGACAATACTCGTAATTGTCGTTCTGACTCACTGACCAATATTTAATTTTTGGATGAGCAGACATCTCTTCTTTAAGTTTTTTCAGCGTGATTTTCAGTACTTCGGGATTGGTCAAACACAGCTGTCCGTGCGCCACCCGATTGCCATTCACCAATGCAAAATATTCAGGATGTTCATCGAAATATATTTCAGGAGGCACCAATTTGTTGAATGTATGCACATAGTAACCTTGCCAATCTGGCTCGCGCCAACGGTCTTCAATGGTATTCAGTTTTCTGAAATATTTAAAGGTAGTGTCGTTGGCGAATGGACCGTTCACAATACGAATGGTAGCAGGCGGAATCTGAATTTCGTTGATGGGATTTAAAATAATATCTGTCATTACTGGCATGTATTCAGCTCCTGGAGCCAGCATACGCACCCCCAGATAATCTTCAAGAAACCCGGTCACTCCGTAAATCACCCCCATGCCGCTTCCGCCTGTAATGTAAATGTTGTTATCGGATGTTAGAATACAATATCCGTCTTCTTTAAGCAATTCTGCCGATTCTGAGCAAAATCCGCGAGGAAAAGTTGCCAGAACAAAAGCAGGATGTTTGGCCTTTGGGTCAGAATCACGGTAAACGGGCAATTGCGCGCCGCTTATTCTAAAAAGATAGTGCTGAAGGATTTCGCTGGCTTCAATTTCATTTACCGTTGCTGTTGAGCTGAGAATGATGCTGTATCTGCTTTTCCCGTTTTCGATCAGGCGTAATTCGCTGCTGCCCAATACCGCCGATGATAGAAATATACAAATCAGAAATGCGATTTGGGGCAATCTTGTTTTCATTTATCAAAGAAAATAATAATTTCCCTTCTGAAATCCCGATTTTACCCATTTAAGGCCATTAGTTATTAAATGCTTTCAACAACATATTAACAGGTTTTCAACAATTTATTTTGGTTTTCTAATGGCGAAAATTCTGAAACTTTCTGATAATAAAGATATTAACCTGGCGGCTCAGTAAATTTTGTTGAAAAACAGAGATCTTTTAAAAGAAAATTCCGGCTCCTGGCATCAGACCGAGCAATATAGCTCCCAATGCGCATAGTATTCCAATAACAGAATGACTGATCTTTGTTTTTACAACCGGGGCAATGCAGAGAATAAAGCCTGCTACTGCCGTTACAATAATCACATTTCCTATCAAAGTCTGCGTATTTTGCATTTCTTGATGAACCAAAAAACTCAATTCGTCATATTTTTTCTCTATAGCATTAACTTTTGGTATATAAATATATCGGTTGTACAAGCCTGAAGCAAGGCTCATCAATAACAGAAATAGACCTGGAATAAAAAGTGTTTTCATTGCTTTATGAATTAAATTCACTTCGACTAATGCAAATATATTTCATATATAACGCATAATAACTAACACGTGTTATTATTTTTGAACAATTCTTTCAACAATTTTCTTTGAAATTCACAGGAGCCTCATCCGCACAGAATATTCTTCTCCGTTCTTTGGTATTTCAAACCTTATCACTAGTTCGAAAAGTAACCGCTAGCATCAAAAATGTGCGTAGCTTGTGCTAAACCCAGCAACAAGCCAAAGATTCCGATCAGGATTCTGAAAAAATTCAGCACTCTTTTTCTATTCTCCTCCGGAATATAACACAACACCAGTGCCGTTGTACTGACGAAAATTGTAATTATTCCGAAAGTAACCTGGCTAGATTGGGTGTCGTTGCAAACGGGGGCATTGAAAGTCATACACTCGTTTGCATGATGGCACTGACGACAAAAACTGATTATACAGTCCGGTTGCCATGCTGACAAGGGAAAGGATAAATCCGATAACTGAATGGTTCTTTATTGATTATTTCTGTCAACTGATTCAGATTTCAAGTAAAATTATTCACATCAAGGACGTTTTATTTAACAAAATAACCGGTATAATCGAACATATGTGTTGCTTGCATCAGACCAATCAGAACAGCAATAACAGAAAGCAGAATACCAAAGTAAGCAAGATAGCTTTTCTTTTGTCTGATGGTTGGCCACAAACAAAGAATGAAAGCCAGTACGCCTGCAAGTATGGCCGTCTGGCCCAGCAAAATCTGCATGTCCTGAGTAGTGTCACAGTCTCGCTGACTCAGGATGTCAGTCTTACACATATGAGCATGATAAGCAGTCACATAGGTCAACTGATTATATATGCCAACTGCAATACCCAGCAGTGCAATGACAAAACCGGTAATAGATAAAGTTTTCATGTCAGTTTAGTTTAATCAGCAAATTATTTCGCCTAATACAAAGATAATCTATTTAACACGACTATATTATCAAACCAATCACTTTTATTTTTGCTGTTAAACTATTATCGATTTTTACAATATGAATATTTCATCGATTTTTTTCACTACTTTTGAAAAAAGAAATTAGCCGTGGTAAAGGAAAGAGAAAAAATTGTCCCTGATTCTCAGAAAACAGTAGATCCTGTAAAAAGCCTGATTCTGATCAATGATGATGTCAATTCTTTTGATCATGTTATTGAGTCACTTATTGATGTTTGCAACCACAACGAGGAGCAGGCTGAACAATGTGCAATGATAACGCATCTCAAAGGCAAATGTCCGATTAGAAAAGGTGATCGGGATGCATTGCTGCAGATCAAACAGCAGCTATCTGAACGAATGCTTTCGACTGTTATTAGTGAATAAACTTTAGTATTATGATAAAAAGAATTTCAGTACTCATTATTTTAGCAGTACTTTTTGTTGATTGCACGCGCGTTCCGGTAACTCGCCGCAAACAATTCCGCATGCTCCCCGAGAGTATGATTAACAACATGAGTTTGATCGCTTATAATGATTTTATTGCTGCAAATCCGGCTGTTCCCACTACAGATTCCCGCACCCAGCAAGTGGTTGGTGTAGGTCAAAAACTTCAAAATGCAACAATCACATATTTAAAAAAGCACGGCTATGGCAAAAGGGTAAAGCAATTCTCCTGGGCATTTACACTGGTCGATGACCCGATGGTGAACGCATTCTGCTTGCCTGGAGGAAAGATTGTTGTTTATTCAGGGATCCTTCCAGTCACAAAAACCGATGCCGGCCTGGCCACAGTGCTGAGTCACGAAATAGCTCACGCAGTTGCCCGTCACGGAAACGAGCGAATGAGTCAACAACTGGCCGTTGCAATGGGCGGTGTTGCACTTTCTGTTGCCATGCAAAACAATCCTCAGGAAACACAGAATGTCTTCAATTCGGTCTATGGAATCGGTGGAACGCTTGGAATTCTGGCCTATTCGCGCAAACATGAGTACGAAGCCGATAAAATCGGAATGGTCTTTATGGCGTTGGCTGGTTTCGATCCGGCCGAATCTGTCGTATTCTGGGAACGAATGTCAGCAAGCGGTGCCGGTGCCAATATTCCGCAGTTCCTGAGTACACACCCCACCGACGATAATCGCATTGCCGCAATGAAAGAATTTCTTCCGACGGCAAAAACATATTATAAGCCCGCTCAATAAAACACTATGGATTGGACTCTGATTATTACCCTGATTTCTGCCGGCATTGTTCTGATAATGCTTGAGATTTTTCTCCTTCCCGGAATGATTGCTGGCATTATTGGCGGTGCGGCAGTATTGTTTGGTATTTACGAGTCCTACGCTGTGTACGGATCCGAAGCTGGAATAATCACAACTGTTGTTACTCTGGCTGTTACGGTTATTCTTCTCATCCTTTTATTTAGGTCGAACACCTGGAAAAAAGCTGCGCTGAATGATTCGATCGACAGCAAAATGAACACGGAAAGCGACAACCTGAGCCCGGGCGATGAGGGCAAAACAATCACCCGTCTTTATCCAATTGGAAAAGCGGAAATCAACAATGAGACCTACGAAGTTCAAAGTCTGACCGGAATTATCGAAGCAGAATCTGATATTGTCGTTACCAAAATTGAAGGATATAAAATCTTTGTCAAACCCAAAAACACATAACCAATGAATTTACTTTTCGTTTTTCTAAACTCCAATGCTGAGGTCGGAATTTATTTCGCCATCGGCATTGGTGCCCTCATCGCTTTATGGCTGCTGTTTTACCTGATTCCGGTTGGTCTCTGGTTCAACGCCTTGCTGTCTGGCGTTCGTGTTTCTCTAATTCAGCTTATTCTGATGAGATGGAGAAAAGTTCCGCCTGCAATTATCGTCAACGCGCTGATCACTTCTTTCAAAGCTGGTATTCCGCTCAACCGGAATGAGCTCGAAGCTCACTTCCTGGCTGGTGGTCGCGTGAAAAATGTTATCAATGCACTTATCTCAGCAGATAAAGCCAATATCCCACTCGATTTCAAATCGGCTACGGCCATCGATCTGGCTGGCCGCGATGTGTTTGAAGCTGTGACGATGAGTGTTAACCCAAAAGTAATCAATACTCCTCCGGTTACCGCTGTTGCCAAAGATGGTATCCAGCTGATTGCAAAAGCGCGTGTTACGGTCCGTGCTAATATCCGCCAGCTGGTGGGTGGTGCCGGCGAAGAAACTGTTCTTGCCCGCGTTGGTGAAGGTATTGTGACTTCAATCGGTTCTTCTTTTAGTCATAAAGAAGTGCTTGAAAATCCTGATAAAATTTCAAAGGTTGTGCTTGCCCGCGGTCTTGATGCCGGAACAGCTTTCGAAATTCTTTCCATCGACATCGCTGACATTGATGTTGGCAAAAACATCGGTGCTATCCTGCAGATGGATCAGGCGCAGGCAGACAAAAATATTGCTCAGGCAAAAGCTGAAGAACGTCGCGCAATGGCCGTTGCTCTTGAACAGGAAATGATCGCCAAAGCGCAGGAAGCCCGCGCAAAAGTGATCGAGGCTGAAGCCGAAATTCCCAAAGCTATGGCGGAAGCATTTCGCAGCGGCAATATGGGAATCATGGATTATTACAAAATGAAAAATATTCAGGCCGATACCGATATGAGGCAAAATATTTCCAAACCTGGCCCACAAGGCCCTGAACCAAAATAAGAATTTTTGATTTGTTCGAATGAAACTCCTGTTACGAAAACAACAGGAGTTTTTTTATGCTACAATGCTTCAACGCATTTCCGGAAATCATCGCCACGATACTCGAAATTGATGTATTTGTCATAGCTTGCTGCGGCCGGTGACAACATGCAAACCCTGCCCTCACGAGTATTTCTGGAAGCCACTGCCACTGCATCCTGCATAGAATCTACAAAATACAATTTTATTCTTGTTCTGATTTTTCCCATCAGTTCGCCGATCAGCTTACCTACCTCGCCCATCAGAACTAGATTCAGAACGTCGCTCTTTGAAAGAAAATCAATCAACTCCGAATAATCAATGCCCCGGTTGAATCCACCGAGAATAATGGTATCAGTCGCAGGATATGCCTTTAGAGCCGCTATGGCCGATTGCGGAATGGTTGAGATCGAGTCATTGATATACTTCACTCTGTACACCTCCCGGATAAATTCAAGGCGGTGCGGAAGTGGTTTAAAGGAATACAAGGCTTTTATTGCATCCTGCAATTCAAGACCAGCTTCGATAACGGCACCAATTGCGGCGGAGATATTGCTCAAGTTGTGTGCGCCCTGCAATGGTAATTTGCTTAAATCAATGCACTCGCTAAAATGATTTTTGTTGAAATCAAAAGTGATTTCATTATTGATAGCGCCAAATCCAGTGATTTGACCTGAACATTGCTTTTGATAATCTATCCAGTTGTGACCAATCCATTCAACAGGGATAAACATACGGCCGCCCCATTTTTGATATAGACCTATATTCCATTTGGCTCTGGCATATGCCCGAAAATCTTGATAATGATCGAGATGTTCTGGGAAAACATTCAGCAAAACTGCAATGGATGGTGAATGATAAACCGTTTCCAGCTGATGGCTCGACAATTCAGCAACAATGGTTTTCTTTTCCGCATTGGGTAATTCATCAAAAAACGGAAGACCTATATTGCCGGCCAGCAGCGCGTTTCGTCCGTTGCTCACCAGCAGGTGATGAATTAATGTTGCAGTTGTGCTTTTGCCTTTTGTGCCTGTTATACCTATTACTTTATGTTCGAAAAAACGCAATAATAAACCAGTCTGCGAGGACAATTTATCCGATTTGGCCCATTTCTCAGAGACTTCTTTCAAACTGATTCCTGGCGTTTTTATCATCAGATCGAAATTGTCCGGATCACCTAAATATCCTTCACCACTCAGTTTCTGCAATTCCATTCCGGCAAATTCTTCAGGAAGAATTATTTCCTGTTTGTCTCCAATGGTTATTTGAGCATCCGGCACAAATTGTTTCAAAAACCGCAGTGTGCTCACCCCTTCACGTCCGAAACCAGCTATCAGGATACGAGATTCCTTAAGGTATTCAATCAGATTATTCAGCTCCGGATACATTATGCAGTATTTTTTCGTAAAACATTGAAAGATTATGTTCTTTATTCCAAAAATGAAGACTATTCGAAACCGGCTTATCAGGCCATTTTTCATAAACTGAAAGCAGATACGGTAATGTTTTTTCCTTTGAGTAGAATTTCCGAATGGCAAGCTGGATCGCCTCGTTCACTTCCGAAACTGTTCCGACACATTCAAATGGTTTGATCGGCACTTTCCCGGTAAGCTCTTCAAATGCGGTCTCCAACGATTCATTATTGTATAAATCTGAACCAAAAATTTCAATCCTTTTTTCAGGAGATAAAAATGGAGACAAAATTATGTTGGCAAATAAACACTTCGGACATTTTCCACACCAAATGTCTTCTTTACTTCCTGCATTGCAACTACGGAAAACCGCATGGTAGGCCGTCATTTGTGAAAACAATTTTGCAATCTGCAATTCAGTGAGCGGTCGCAGAAATGAAAAATAATTAAATCCGTCCGAAACATTTTGTGCGTAATATTCCCTGAAATCCTGCTCAAATTCAAATGATTTTGAATACTGATGATTCACATCGGTACCAGGAATAGTGCTTTCATTGGCGCTTGATTCGTTGGACAACGCAATATCAGAAATCCCTGTCATCCGCGCTATCAGCAAGGTGTAGAAAGCGAGCATGGCACTGAATGGCGTATGTCCGTTCAGAAAACCGTTGTCGTTCATTTTGAGCAATGTCGGATCGATGGTTCGTTTTACTGAAACAAAAGCTTCCATGCCTATTCCTGACATTTTTACCGTATTCAAGGTCGCTCCGCGCGGATTGATGATCAGAGGAATTACATTGCGTCCGCCATTTTTTATCAGCTCCAGTGTAACCGGTGAATCCTTGCCGCCTCCGATAGGAACAAGTGTTGAAAAATTATCAGCCGCCTGAAATTCGAAATCAGTCAGCTCTTTTTCACCCGAATTGATCCATAAAAAATCTTTTGCCGTAGTCTTGATCGAATTAATGTAAAAGAACTCACCCAGACCATTATACCACAGCTTTTTCCACCATTTAATCTGGTTTTCAGCTAGTTTATACGGTTTGATTTCGACCAAAGGAGAACATGTTGGCTTCCAGTAGCTGATCAGTTCAATCATTCCAATATGAAAAATCAGGTTATCCAGATCAGCGGCCGGAATGTTTCTTAGGAACGGAACATGCTGAAAATCAATCTCCGACGCCGGACGAAAATGCCATTCATCACCAATATGAAAATGAAAACTAAATGAAATGCCACAATCTGTCAGTCTGTAATCAAATGACTCATAAGTAAATACAGGAAATTTTTTCCTGAATTCAACAAAATCGCAGTTTTTTTCAACAATTTTCATTTTGGAATAACTTTTGACAAGTTCCGTCGTCAAAAGTACTAAAGAATCACCACTTATAAAACACGAGCCATGTTCGAAATTAAATCCAATGCAGTTGCGCCGGCCACCGGAAGGGTTCTGATCTCAGAGCCGCTGCTGCAGGATTTTTATTTCCGCCGCTCAGCTGTATTGCTGGTCGATCATGGCGAAGATGGCTCATTTGGAGTCATTATGAATAAACCAATCAAAACAAATATCAGTGAAATCATGCCCGATCTGGGTGATTTCGACGCGCCATTGTATATAGGCGGACCGGTTGATCCGAAGAACGTTTTCTTCATTCACTCGCATGGCAATATCATCGAAGGCAGCGAACATATCGGAGACGATTTATTCTGGGGTGGCCGCATTACCAGCGTGGTTGATAATATTCTGGCTGGTCATATTTCGCCCGATACCATTCGCTTTTTTCTCGGCTATTCGGGCTGGGACGCCCATCAACTTGAGGAAGAACTTAAGAAAAATGCATGGGCTGTAACAATCCCGAAATTGAATGAACTGATTCAAATGAAACCTGAACAGATCTGGTCGGGTCTCGTGAAACAACTCGGCAACGAATACAGTTTCTGGACGCATCTGCCTGCAGATCCGCAGTTTAATTAGGCGTAAGACATGAGGCGATAGGTGACATGTTAATGTCGCTACTGATTTGAAGTCAGTTTTATACGATTGTTCATTTCTAATTAATTTTTTATAAAGTCGACGGCTTCTTTTGGCTGCGATTGCTTCATTTTATTTCGGAGTATCTTTGCAGGATGACTCACACGACCAACATTATTTCAGCAGCCATTGAAAACCTGCACATCGAAAAGCTCAACGCAATGCAGGTTGAGGCCATTGATTCCATTGAAAAGAATCAAGATACAGTACTTCTGGCGCCAACTGGTTCCGGGAAGACCATCGGATTTTTGCTTCCCATTCTCAAATTGCTTGATGCCAATAAAGATCAAATTCAAGCACTTGTTTTAACGCCGTCGCGCGAGTTGGCAATTCAAATTGAGCAGGTTTTTAAATCAATGAAAACTGGCTTCCGGTCTTTGTGTTGCTATGGTGGACATTCTGTTTCAACTGAGAAAAAAAGTTTGCAGGCAAACCCCGCACTTCTGATTGGTACGCCCGGTCGTATTGCAGATCACATCAGGCGCGGACATATCAATACAACAGGCATTCACACACTGGTGCTCGATGAATTTGATAAAAGCCTGGAGTTTGGTTTTGAAAGAGAAATGCGTTTCATCATTGAACTACTTGAAAAATTGCAAAAACGCATACTCACTTCGGCCACACATTCCCTCGCCATCCCGGATTTTACGGGCATGCAAAACCCGGTTGAGTTAAATTATCTCACTGCTGAAGCGGCCGAAGGGCTGACTCTTAAAGTGGTTATGTCAGATAGTCTTGAAAAAACGGATACATTGTTTCGGCTGCTTTGCCATTTGGGCAATCATTCTACGATGGTGTTCTGCAATCACCGCGAAGCCGTGGAAAGAATCAGCCGGTTTTTGGCGGACCGACAGCTTGAGAACGACATCTTTCACGGAGGGCTGGAACAGGATGAGCGCGAACGCGTGCTGATTAAATTTCACAATGGCAGCGTCCGGATTTTGATCACCACCGACCTTGCCTCACGTGGGCTCGATATTCCATTGGTTGAAAATATTATTCACTATCAATTGCCATCAACCGAGACAGCATTTACCCACCGCAACGGACGTACCGCCAGAATGCATGCACAGGGAAATGCGTTTCTCTTGCTCGCTGGTGAGGAAAAACTTCCGGTATATATTAATGAAAAGCCTCCCATAGAGCCATTACCCGAAGAAACAGTTGTTCCGAAACCTTCCGATTGGCAAACAATTTATATCAGTGCTGGCAAAAAAGATAAAGTAAATAAAGTGGACATTGTCGGGCTTTTGCTTCAAAAAGGCAAATTAAAAAAAGAAGAACTCGGATTGATTAATGTGCTTGATTTTGTTTCGTTTGCCGCTGTAAAAAGTAATAAAGTCCCTGAATTGCTTCGTCTGCTGCGCGACGAGCCGCTGAAAAAGAAAAAAGTAAAAATTGCAGTGGCGAGATAGCTGCAAAAATTTGTGCGTTGTGCGTTGATCTCCCCGACATTCTACCGTCAGCAAGAACAGGTTGATATTGCAGCTTTGCTGACGTGGAATCGTCGGGAAGTCAGAGTCTGTAGCACCCAACGATTCCGGGACCGCTCCTTTTCACAAATCAATGTCTGTTCACGCTTCCAGCGTGATAAACTCCCGCCAGAATGTTGGGTGCGTTGCGCACACTACGCTCTCGGATCACCGCGAAGCTCCATCTTGGCCATCTTTTCCACCTGCAGATTCAATGCACCGAAATCGTTAATTACCTTTCCATACAGCAGATACACACCGTTTCCGCGGAAAGGATATTTTCGCAAACTGTCGGGGAAATGCACCGTCTCGAAAAAATTCCCTTCGAAATCAATGAAGCTGGCAAAATACATTTTCTCGTTTTTCTTTGTGCGAACGGGTTTGATGGTAACCAGCGGCGCAATCATGCGCACATATTTTCCTTCTGCATCTTTCATACCCGACGCATGAATCTCGCCCCGAAAGCTCGTTTTCAGCAGATCGAACCACGTGTATGTCACCGGAAAGCCCAGTAGTTCAATTTCATCATAGGCATCTTCGAGCTGCGACGTTTCAAGCGGTGGCAAATTTGGCAACTGGTGCGACGAAGCAAACAGCTGTCCCGATGCTTCGGGTGTTTTTCGCGCATCTTGCCCGGCCAATGTTTCCCACAACAATTCGGGTTTTGTTTTGCCGGTAAAAATAAATGCACCTGTGCGAATCAGCAGCACCAGCTGCTCGCGGGCAATATGTATACGCGACACAAAATCGGCCATGTCGGCGAAAGGCCCGTTACAAAGCCGTTCTTCGAGCACCGGACGAATGAAATTTTCCTCGAGTCCCTGCACATGAATAAAGCCGATACGAATATTATTCCCTTTCACCGTTGTGATGTAATCACCAGTGTTTATGCAGGGAAGCAGCACATTGGCCCCGCTTCGGCGCGCTTCGGAGAAATACACCCAGCTGCGGTAATAACCGCCGAAATTGTTGATGACAGCTGTCATGAACTCCACCGGATAATGCGCTTTCAGAAAAAGACTCTGATAACTCTCGACCGCAAATGAGGCTGAATGCGCCTTTGAGAAAGAATAACCCGAAAAGGATTCTATCTGTCGCCACAATTCCCTGGTGACTTCTTCGGGGCGACCCATTTTCGCTGCGCCTTCGTGGAAGCCGTTTACAATGCGCATCATTTCTTCCTTGCTGCGATATTTGCCACTCATGGCGCGGCGCAATACGTCGGCTTCGGCCAGATCGAGTCCGGCGTAATGATGCACCACTTTCAATACATCTTCCTGATAGACCATGACACCGTAGGTTTCGTGCAGCAATTCTTCGAGCACCGGATGCAGGTACTGAAACGACTGTGGATTGTGGTAGCGCCGGATGTATTCCTGCATCATCCCCGACGACGAAACACCCGGGCGAATAATAGAGCTGGCCGCTACTAGCGTGAGATAGTCGCGGCAATCGAGTTTTTTCAGCAGACTACGCATGGCCGGACTTTCGACATAAAAACAACCGATGGTCTCCCCTTTTTCGATCTGTGCCGCAATAGCCGGATCTCGCTTGAATGCAGGGATATCGTGAATGTCGATTTTCTCGCGTCGGTTCTGCGCAATAAATTTCACTGCATCGCCGATATGCCCAATGCCGCGCTGACTCAGGATATCGAACTTTTCGTAGCCCAGATCCTCGGCTACATACATATCCCACTGCACCGTCGGCATACCTTTAGGCGGCCGATCCAGCGCTGAATACATTGTTATTGGATCTTCGCTTACCAGCACGCCGCCCGCGTGAATGCTGCGCAGATTCGGAAAGTCGCGTATGGCTTCGCCCACAGAAACGATTTTCCGGATAATATCGTCATCGGCTTTGAGTGTTTTGCGCTCTTCAACGAGTGCATCAATCTCAGTTTTCGGAAGTCCGTACACTTTGCCGAGCTCGCGATAGACCGACTTATCGCGGAAAGTCTGCATCATTCCCAACAACGCAGTGTGTTTCGATCCGTAGCGTTTGAAAATATAATCCTGCACATAAGTCCGGTCTTTCCACGAAAAATCAATATCAAAATCGGGCGGGCTGGTACGCTTCGGGTTGATGAAACGCTCGAAATAAAGATCAAGTTCTACCGGATCGACATTGGTGATATAAAGGCAATACGCTACAATGCTGTTGGCGCCGCTTCCCCGCCCTACATGATAGAATCCGCGCGACATGGAATAGCGCACAATGTCCCATGCCATGAGGAAATACGACGAAAATCCAAGCCGGTCGATGATTTCAAGTTCCTTGCGAATGCGCTCCAGCACTTGCTTCGACTTGTTGGGATAGCGCGCCGGGAATCCATCCATGGCCAGTTTTTCGAGCAACAATTTATCGTCGTAGCGGCTGCCGGTAAATGTTTTTTTGTTGCGCACCACGCCCATTTCAACATCGGCGGAGCAGTCGCGCAGCAGATTTTCGGCATTGGCAAGCAGGTCGGGACATTCAGAAAATGCTTCGTATGCAGCTTTGCGGTCGGGCATAATTTCATCATTCATGGCCAGCTGCGATGATTTCAGGTTCGAGAGCAGCGTGTTGTTGTCGATGGCTCGCAGATGACAATGCGTATCGTAATCAGTTTCTGATCCGAACGTGACCGGCCACCAGGCAACCATGCGTCCACGCACTTTGCGGTCGTTGAGCACACGCAGCTGCGGCACCTGCGACGGCCGCACGGCAATGTATTCGTTGGCCCTGAGCTGCTTTGGCGTATTTTCGTTCCACGGATACAGTACAAAAACCTGATTGAACGGCGGCGCAAAATCGGCCGGCTGGGTTTCCGTCATATTGCACTGCGTCAGGTATTCGTTTATTTCCTGAAAGCCGCTCATGTTGCGGGCCATACAGACATACAGCAAGCGACTGCCGCGCCGGAATTCCATGCCCACCATGCCTTCGATGCGCTCGCTGCGGCATTGTTTGATGAAATCGACCCAGCCCGTACAATTGTTGATGTCGGCCAGCAGCACCTTCGGAAATCCGCATGCAGCTGCCAGCGAAGCCACTGTTGAGGGCGCCAGCATGCCGAAGCGCAGGCTGTAATATGAGCGACAGTGGAGGATCATGACTGAACGACTATATATTAATCAAATAACGAGACTACAATATAATCATTTCATTTTATAAACCAAAAAAAAGGTTGTCTCAAAGAATGCAGCTTCTTCAAAAACAATATTCCATCGTCCAGAAGCGACATAGAAGCGAAAGGATATGGAATCGTTGTTTGTGAAGAAGTTACGACGATTCCATATTTCGACCAAAATACTATGTATACATTCAAATCGGCCGGAACGATGGAATATCGTAACGAATTTTAATTTTGAGAAAGCCCCTTTAGTTTATAGTCGAAACTTTGTATGATATTGAATATTTTGTCGATTATAGTCGACAGATTTTTCGGTTCCAAAAATCGTTTTATCGCTGGAGGAGTATGGCTGGGATACCTATAAACATGGCATTCGCTGGATGAATATCAAGGATTTTTTGCTCTCCAAAAAGTTGGGTTAGCTATTTCCAGCAAACCGAATCCACCCCCAGCACATAGTTTTCGATGACACGCACGGAGAATACGGTTTCATCGCCATCGAAGCCCTCGATATCGAGGTTGTTGATTTGTTTCTGATATGATTGCTGAAATTTATACGCGACAGGGACATAGCTCCAGTGCCATTCTTCGGGCTGGAAGCCGGTTTTGCGCGATTCGCCAAATGGGGTATAAGGCCTGCAAAAGCCGAAATGCGCCGCATGCGTTTCGAGCCACTGCAAGACTTTGATTCCTGTTGCTGTTTTGAAATAGGCCGGATCAACGCTGTTAAAGTCTATATCGGCACCCCAATGGTGGCGCGATGTTCCGGGCATGCTACTGTATTTCAAAATCACTTTTGCACGTTCCACTTCGTCGGGATAAGCCGTGTTGAGCAGCTTTCCGCCCACATACTGACGTCCGTTCCATTTGTTTTCCCAGATCATTTTCTGATGCTCGAAAGTGCGCGTAGCCGAGACAATGGTTAGCGTGATTCCATCTTTCAGCGCACTATCACGCATGGCTATGAATGCGTTGTACACATCAGTGCGCAGATAAATCCCGATTTTCAGAGTGTATTTACTGCTGATCAGCGAGAAATCCTTTTCTGCAGCCGGATTGAATTTCCCAAGCAAATATTTTTTTTGAATAGTGTCAAATTCTGCTTTATTAACAAGCGCTGAATCAATTGTATAAACCTGCGCACCAAGCGGGTTCCAGAAAGCAAAAAACAATATTAGTATTCCTAGATTTTTCATTTTCGCGTCCGCACTTGCAATGATTTTGCCATGATGGCTTGTGATGAAATTATCTGCAAATGTAAGGAATGAAAATACAATTATTTAAAGTATCATTTGGTCGATATTGAAATATCACCATAAACACGCTGCCCATGCCGGCTTCAATAGAATATTCCGAAATATTATCACTCAGTTTACAAAGATTAATAGATAAAAAATGTATATTTGGCAATCAAAAAAAGCATCTGAAAATAATTACTATGGAAAACGTTTTTCAAAACCTGAAGCCCGAAAAAGTCTGGCAATATTTTGCCGAAATCTGCGAAATTCCTCATCCTTCGAAGAAGGAAGAAAAGATGGTAAAATATCTGATCGATTTCGGAAAGCACCATAATCTTGAAACTATCACCGACGAAGTCGGCAACGTTGTAATCCGCAAACCAGCCACACCCGGATTTGAAAACAAACCCTGGGTTGCGCTGCAGAGTCACATTGACATGGTTTGTGAAAAAGAAGCCGGCAGCTCTTTTAATTTTGATACAGACCCCATTATTCCCCGTATTGACGGAGAATGGGTGAAAGCCACCGGAACCACTCTGGGCGCCGATGACGGAATTGGTGTTGCTGCACAACTCGCATTGCTGGATGCCACTGACATTGAGCATGGACCCATCGAATGCCTTTTCACTGTGGATGAAGAAACAGGACTTACAGGTGCTTTTGCATTAAAGCCCGAAATGCTGAAAAGCCGCATCCTGCTTAATCTTGACAGCGAAGACGAAGGTGAAATTTTCATTGGCTGTGCCGGTGGAAAAGATACGGTTGGAACACGCTATTATACATCAGAGCCCGCTCCCGAAGGGATGACCGCGGTTCAGATTACAGTTGGCGGACTCAAAGGCGGACATTCGGGCGATGATATTCACCGCGGACTCGGTAATGCCAATAAAATCCTTGGCAGAGCTTTGTGGGAAATCAGCAGTGATTATCCATCTGCCAGACTCGCTTCGTTTGACGGAGGCAACCTGCGCAATGCCATTGCACGCGATGCCGTTGCAGTGATTCTGATTCCTGCTGGCAAAGAAAAAGAAGTTTTTTCTTACATTGAAAATTTAGACAAAACGGTTAAAGCCGAATATAAAATTACCGATCCGTTGGTGCATGTTGAGATAAAAAATGCTGATAATCCGGGACAAGTGGTTGACAGCAAAACGGCAAACAAGCTGATTGATCTGATTTATGCCATGCCGCACGGTGTCATTGCGTGGGCGCAGGATATCGAAGGATTTGTTGAAACATCAACCAATCTGGCATCGATAAAAATGAGCAATAATACAATTACTATTTCCACAAGCCAGCGCAGTTCGGTTGCGTCGGCAAAGCAGAATATCTGCAATGCAGTAGCTGCAACTTTCCGTATGGCTGGATTTGAATTTAAGCATGGCGATGGATATCCTGGCTGGACGCCTGATCCGAACAGTGCTATTCTGAAAATTACTGTTGAGCAGTTTGAAAAACAATTTGGATACAAACCTGTGGTTCGCGCTATTCATGCGGGTCTTGAATGTGGCCTGTTCAGCGAAAAAATCCCGGGAATGGATATGGTATCCTTTGGACCCACACTCCGTGGTGTTCACAGTCCTGACGAAAAGCTGCTTATTCCTACAGTTGAGCGATTCTGGAATCTCATTCTGAATACTTTGCAGAACGTATAATCATTCAATTAGAACTATTCAAAAAAGCTGTTCGCATTCCGGACAGCTTTTTTTGTTTATTTAGCTTCGTTAAACAAATTTAAAACTGTGGTGTCACATAATTTTCAGGGTGCGCTGGTGTGCATTCCGCAAAATACTCCGACATTATTTTCATATCAGCCGCATAGTTTCCGCTTGGATTAACAACTTTGCCAACAAATCCAAATTTCCTTTTATAGTCGAGATAGGTAAGAATCATCGGCACTTTGGCCTGCACGGCAATGCGGTAAAAACCTTTTTTCCAATGCGGATTTGGTTTGCGTGTGCCTTCGGGCGTAATACCCAACACAAGCTCATCGTATTTTGCAAACTGCTGAGTCATTTGTTCGGCAATATTTCCGGGATTTTTTCGATCCACCGGAATGCCGCCCCAGGCGCGGATTATGAGATTGAGCGGAAAAACAAAAGATTCCTTTTTAATCATGAATCGAACCCGGATATCGAGTGCGTTGTAACAAAGTCGACCGAGAATAAAATCCCAGTTCGACGTGTGCGGAGCGACTACCATGACTGCCTTTGTAATGTCTTTTGATACAGCATAATTATATTTCCAGCCACAAAGACGAAGTATTGCCTTTGCAATAATTATTCTTGGCCAACGGATCCATTTCCAGCGGTTACGACTTTTTGTTAGTGCCATAGTGCAAAGATAGGATAAAGCAGAAAATTGCGGATATCAGATTAATAAATCCAATTTTTGTTATCTCACTGCTTAACGAAACTAATTTTCATTGGTCCATATTCTGTCATGGCCCGAATAAAATATACTCCTGGCGAAAGAGCTAATACTGAAATCCCCAGTTTCTCACCAGCAAGCAAATTCCCAACTTTGATGCCTGTAGACTGCCCGGAGGTGTGTAAAATCTCGGCATCAGACAAGTCCTTCATGGCATTAATGTAAATCATATTTTCGGTTGGGTTAGGGAAAACAGAAAAACAATTTTGATTGGTGAAATCGTTAATTCCCTGAATTAATATTTCAATTGTATCAGAGTCGCTGCAGCCACCTATTGATTCAACAACCGACAAATAGCCAATACTGCCATATTGCCACAATACCTGCACGCTATCAGTTCCCTGCCCTGAAGCAATTATGCCATGAGTCACGTTCCATAAGTATTGCGCTCCTGCATGGTAGTCGCAATTGTAGTTTTCAATTGAAAGTGCATCCGGAGAATCGTTTCCGTTTATCGTTGTTCCGATGTTGTTATTGGAAACTGTAAGTGGAAAAGGGTAAATGCTGGTGCACCCGTATGCATCAGTAAGATACAATCTGTAAAAATATGTACCAGCTGCTACTCCTGAAATAATCCATTGCCCGGATGGCAACTGCATTGCACCAGGACCTGTAATTGTTGTATCCGTTATGTGCGAAAAACCTATTAAATTACCCCCATTAAGTTTCATTTGTGCTTTGAAAATATAACCATTATCCTGACCATAATCATCAGTAATTCTCAAAATCCAGTTCCCATTTATATGGCACCCTGCGTTATAGAAACCGATAAAAAATTGATCCGGGTACAGATAATTATAATTGATAACTGTATCAGTGAATGGAACAGGAGATGCTCCATCATCCAAATCGTTCAATGTTCCTGTAGAAGGATAATTTTCAGACCAGCAATATAGGAATCCGGTTCCTGGCGGATTCGCCGAACTAAGGCATACCGGCGAATTGTCAGATTCATTTGGTATACCTAAAAAACTATCACCACCATGGTCACCGTAATCCAACCAAACCGAATGCCCATCGGGACATGTAAGACTAAAGGACAGATCACCAGCCCAGGAATGTTCAATCTCAATACAAACACCCTCAATACTTGTCGGACCTATCAACGCTGCTCCTGATCCTGTGTTTACAGGGATTGGAATATCTATATAACCAGGAGGACAGCTTGGTCCATCAGGGATAAATAAAGCAGTGTCAACTGAAAAGACAAAACCATCGGAAACTGTGTCATGCGGATTAATTACAATATTATTGGTTGAATCACTTCCAATTGAAATGAAAAATGTGTCTGAGGAACAAATATATAAATTATCAAAATTCATCTCTACCATGGGAGAAGCTGATACACAAACAATAATCCGGCAAGTATCACTTGAACAATTGTTGCTGTCAACCAAATACAACTGAACTTCATAAATTCCGGAAACAGCGTATGTGTGGGTTTGTACCCGATTGGTGTCAATTGTTCCATCGTCGAAATTCCAAATGAATAAGACATTCAAACTGTCTTGATGGTAATTGATGTCATTCTGGGGAAAAACGTCGACTCCGGATCCATCGGCAGCGAAGACAACCAGTTCGCTCTGACATAAATAAACAATTGAGTTGCTGCCCGGAATTACTGACATTTGCGATGAATCAATCTTTGCATTGATCATTTGACAAGGGTACCTGAATTCCGGATTTTGAGCGTTTAACGATATTAGCCCTAATATTGAAATCAGAAATGTAGAAAATTTTGACATGGTAATCTTTTTTGCAAACAAATTCTAAATTAATTAAAATTTGTTTATCGGATTATTCAGCAAATATAATTATTTAAATTTGCACAAAACAACAAAAGATTCCTTTTTAATCATGAATCGAACCCGGATATCGAGTGCATTGTAGCACAGTCGACCGAGAATAAAATCCCAGTTCGAAGTATGCGGAGCTACCACCATGACTGCCTTTGTTATATCTTTTGATACAGCATAATTATATCTCCAGCCACAAAGACGAAGTATTGCTTTTGCAATAATTATTCTAGGCCAACGTATAAATTTCCAGCGATTACGACTTTTTGTGAGTGCCATAGTGCAAAGATAGAACAATGAAATTAATCAGTTGCAGACAACCTTGTCGACCAAAAGCCAATCGATCATTGTTTCATGAAAATTATTTCTTTGCGGCTTCCTTTATTAAAACCACGAATGAAATAAATTCCTGGCGACAGATTGGAAACAGGGACATACGTTTTCGAACCAGGTAAAACATTTCCTATATGAATTCCTGTTGATTGTCCGGAAATATCAAATATTTCAATATCTGAAATGGTTTGCAGAGCATCAATGCAGAGCGTGTTTTCAACAGGATTGGGGGATACTGACAAATAATCATTTGCATTCAATTCGTTCAATCCTACTATGCTGACATAAAGAGAATCAAAATCTGTACAATTCCCAATGGTTTCTGCCACCTGAATTAACCCGGTGCCGCTGTTTTGCCACAAAACCTGAATGCTGTCTGTCCCTTGGCCATTAACAACGTTTCCATTGGTCACTGTCCACAAATAATCAGCTCCCTGATGATAATCAGTGTTGTAACTTTCAATCATTGATACATCTGTTGTACCATTTCCGTGAATTTCAGTTGCGAAATCATTTGCAGTGAATGTAACTGGAAATGGATACGAATAATTATTTCCAAGTGAATCATGCAAAACAAGATGATATTGAAATGTTCCTGCGGGAATTCCGGTAATGGCCCATTGTCCACCGGGTAATTGAACAATACCGGGACCAGTAATTATAGTGTCGGTCAAAACCGCAGCAGTATCAGTTGAATTGTTTTTCAGACTCATCTGTATCCCAAACAAATATCCATTATCATATACCCATGAGTCCGTTATTGTTAAAGTCCATATCCCATCAAGATGACAACCTCCGCTAGCAAATCCTACCAAGGAATTTTCAGGGTAAATATAACCTGTATTGTTTATCGTGTCAGTAGGAGGGATTGGATTTGTCCCGGCGTCTAAATTATTCATGATTCCCTGATGATTATAATAATCACTCCAGCAGTAGAGCCAACCAGTTCCCGGCGGATTTGCAGCTGAGTCACAGGTGGGGGTTCCATCGGTCGTATTAGCAATACCCAGATTACTACTGCCACTGTTGTCATACGAATCAAGAACAACTGTTATACTATCGGGACACGTGAGTTGAAATGATAAATCGCCAGCGAAGGAATGTTCCATATTGACACAGACCGATCTGATGGCATCCGGACCCACAATTGTTGCCGGGTTTCCGGTATTAACCAAGAAGGGAACGTTTACAGACAATGTTGAACAGGATGGCCCATCGGGAATAAATAACGTCGTATCTTTGTACAGAAACACATCCTGGCCGGTCTGTTCCTGAGGCACAATGGAAATATTGTTTGCAGTGTCACTGCCTATTGATATGAATAAGGTATCGGAAATACAATAGAAGTCGCTGAAATTGAAACTTACCTGAGGGGGAGCAATTGTCAATACTGAAAATCTCAGCGTATCGCTGCTGCAATTATTATTATCAACAATATTCATACTGACAATAAAATGCCCGGGAGTTTGATATGAATGCGAAACAAACGGACCTACCTCAACAGTTCCATCACCGAAATCCCACATATAATACACATTGGAACTGCTTTGATGATAATTACGATCGTTCTCTGCAAAAATATTGTGTTCATCAGTTTCGGCAGCAAAATCCATTGCCTGATCTATAAAAAGATGAAAAGCAGCATTTGAGTCCGGTTTAATTGACATTCGCATAAAATCAAGCTGTGGATGAATCCTCTGGCAAGGGATGACATTTACGGCATTCTGCGCTTGTAGTAAAACAACTGAGAATATCAGCAATCCTGAAAAAATGACTTTGAATATCATTGCTTTATTATTTTAATTTATTATCCTGTTAAGGATTTTATGCAAATTTAATTTTTTTTAGATTTGTGCTCCAATTTTTAATAATGAGAAAGTCCATTCTTTTTACCTTCGTATTATCTGGATTATTACATCTGGTAATCTCAGCTCAAACCGATGAATACCCGCTCAGCGAAAGCTGCACCAGTATTATGGCCGGTAAAAACGCCACCACCGATGGCTCGGTCATTACCAGTCATACCTGCGACGGCAAATATCGCTCATGGCTCAACATTGTTCCGGCTGCCACATTTGACGAAAAAGCTATGTTGGATATTCAATCGGGCACCATGCATACCGAGACGCCATGGGATACTCGTGGTGTTGAAACCAAAGGAAAAATAAAACAAGTAAAGCAAACTTATGCCTACTTAAATGTTGCTTATCCATGCATGAACGAAAAACAGCTCATCATTGGCGAAAGCACCATTTCGGGCCGCAAGGAACTGGTGAATAATAAAGGACTTTTTCTGATTGAAAATCTCGAAGCCATAGTGCTTCAACGCTGCAGCACCGCTCGCGATGCGATAAAGCTCATGGGCGAACTGGTTAAAGAATTCGGCTATGCCGATGGTGGAGAATGTATCACCATTGCTGATAAAAAAGAAGTCTGGGTGTTTGAAATTTTCGGTGAAGGTCCTGATAAAATCGGCGCGGTGTGGGCTGCACAGCGTATTCCTGATGACCATGTGGGCGTTTGTGCCAACATCAGCCGCATCAGCGAAATTGATCTGAAAAACAAAGATTATTTTATGGCTTCGGATAATGTTTTCAGCGTCGCCAAAAAAATGGGCTTCTGGGATGGCAAGGAGCCTTTTAAATTCTGGAAAGCCTACAGCGGAAGCAAACCGTTTCAGATCCGTGAATATTTCATTCTTTCCTGTCTGGCCCCATCACTCAATCTTGACTTTAACGCCGACGAACTTCCGTTCTCTGTAAAACCCGATAAACAAGTGTCGGTGCGCGATGTTATGGCTCTGCTCCGCTCCACTTTCGAAGGTACACAATGGGACATGACCCGGAATCTGAAAATGGTGACATCGAATAAAAACGAAGCCGGTGAAACCGTCACCGACACCATCACCTCGCCCTACGCCAACCCCTGGATGAAGCGCGAAATGATGGGTATGTTGAATTATCAGGAAGAAGGAACCATAAAATTCCAACGCACCTGCGCCGTTGCCTGGTGCGGATATAGTTTTGTCGGACAGTGCCGCGACTGGCTCCCCGACGAAGTGGGCGGCGTTTGCTGGTTTTCGTTCGACAATCCTGCCGAAAGTCCGCGCATTCCAATTTTTGCAGGCACACTTTCTTTGCCGCAATCATTCAACTATTCCGGACAGTTTGCATTCAACGAACAATCGGCACACTGGCAATATCGTCAGGCCAACCGCCTGGCAACAGTGCGCTGGGGCGATGGCCGCAAGCTGATTGAGCCGGCATTGATGCAATACGAAGACAAAGCCTTTGCTGAGCTGCCCGATGTTGAAAAGCGCGCCGCAGAACTGCTGAAAGAAGATCAGGCCAACGCTGCAGCCGGTCATCCAACACAAAAATGCCGCGAATATCTGACCCGCTACACCGCCGATTTTCACGCATCATCGGCTGCCAAATGGCTCGAGTTGCGCAATCAGCTGTGGACGGATTTGAAATTGTCGTTTTGAACTTCCTGAGGATATCTCAGAATAACAGATTGTTACGGCATTCCACCGTTCCGGCGGATGGTTTACGGTTTTTTCACTGTTTATGAGCCGGAACATGGAATCGTCGTTTGATTTTTGAAACATTGTTATTTACACAACATGACATTGCGATCACCATTTATCATATTGTTTTTCATCGTCTGTTCAACAATAGCTCATTGTCAGAAAACCATAAACCGGATTGAATTTTGAAGCTCAATAGCTGCGTTAATCAGCGTGCGACAAATACTACTCTGATTGTCAATTATTTAATTCAATAATTCATTTTCTTTCCGTCTTTTCAAGACATTTTACTTTATTTCTTTCCGAAATTTCATGACATATTCACAGTTATAATTAGTCAATCAAATTTATTGGATGGGTTTTATTGAAATAGATACTGGTCAGAAAACCATCCGGGTGATAAATGCCGCCGAGGTTATGCTTGGCCGCAAACAGAAAAAATAATCACAACACGTCGCAGGAATTTGAACACATCCGGAAGCAATAGATTACATTTTTTCGTACGAATATTTGTAATAGCACTTATTCAATAGATAATTACTATTATTATCCTTGTAAATTTGCTGATTGAAAATTCCATCACTATGAACTCCGTCACTTTTCATCCCATGGTTGTCCACTTCTCCGTTGCACTGGTGATTGTGGGCTTTGTTATTGACTTCTTCTACATTTTTGTAGCCCGGAAAGACTGGCGCAAAACAAGCAGCTTGTTTCTGATGATACTGGCGTTGCTGGCGGTTTTCTTTTCGTGGTTCACCGGCGAATACTACTCACGCAGCTACGATGGTGTTGGACGCGACGTAAAAGATGAGCACGAACTGTTTTCATGGATTACCATCTATATTTTCGGCGCCGCTACAGCTGTGCGATTCGTGGCCATTTATCTGAAAAAAGATTTTGCACTTCTGAAATATTTCTATTTTGCGCTCATGCTGGCGGCAGTCATTGCCATTGGGTACTGTGGCTATCTGGGCGGTAATCTGGTATATGAGCTTCAGCACGATTTACGTCCGGGCCAATAATTTCAAACTTTTATCTACTGATATTACATGCGCTCATTTCCCTTCAGACTCCTTATAATCGCTTCATTGCTTGTTTCCAGCTATGCTACGGCTTGGTCGCAGGATGTTACTTTTCAAATCAGAAATAAATCAAGAGAGCCATTAATTGGCTCCACCGTAAAACTTTCTGCTGAAAAAGATTCAACAAAAATGTTTCTGGCCGCGGCCGACGTGAATGGTGTTGCGGTATTGAAAAATATTCCCGACGGCATGTACAATGTTGTGGTAAGTTATATTGGCTACACTCCGTTTCGGAAAACCATCGCTGTGAATCCGCAGCACCGCAGTTTTACCTTCACACCCGAAGAAAATTCTCTTTCGCTCAACGAAGTGACCATCTCTGCCGACCGCCCATTTATCCGGCAGGAAGATGATAAAATGATTGTTGATCCGGCGCCCATGATAGGCATCAGCACCAACACGCTTGAAGTAATTGAAGCAACGCCCGGCATTTATGTTGATTATGACGCCGGCATATTTCTTTCGGCCACAACACCAGCTGTCATTTACATCAACGGACGGGAACAAAAACTCAGCAACCAGGATATGATGAATCTGTTGCGCAATCTGCCTCCCGGAAGCATTGAACGCATTGAAATACTGCGAACACCTTCGACCAAATATGACGCTGCAAGCTCAGGTGGAATCGTAAATGTTGTGCTGAAAAAAGGATTGGAAATTGGTCGTTTTGGAAATATAAATGTTGGAATGAATCAGGGGAAATACGGCAACCGCACTGCCGGCGCCAGTTTCAACAATAGTGGCGATAAAACAACGTTGTATATCAATGTCGGGTATCATCGTCATGACCGACTCGACGAGATGAATACCGTTCGCAGTATTGCAACGGATACCACGCTGAATCAGCGATCCGAAACCAGACAAACCTCCGATGATTTCTTCGCTGGCTACGGATTTACTTTTGATCCCAACGATAAAAACGGCTTTTCATACGATGGCCGGCTTAACTTCGGAATTCGGAATTCGGATGTTGTAAATAATAGTTTTTTTGCAGAAGAATCAGGCACACATCTTGCCGAAAGCGAAGACTGGATCAATACTTCAGGCAATCGCTTCAGTCTGTCGCAGGATTTCGGATACCGGTACAAAATCGACACTCTTGATTCGGAATGGGACACCAGACTGGGCTTTGATTTCAACCAGAATCAATCGGATCAGGAATACCACACGGCCTATACTTTCCCGTTCGATACGATTATTTCAGGCATCGGAAAAAGCCCTCAGCAGCGAGGTTTGCTGCAACTTCAATCAGATTTGACCTACAAACTAAAAAATGGCATCAAAACCGAATCAGGTATAAAAGGCTCGTTGCAGCAATACAACAGCGATGCAACATTTTTCGGCATTGAAAACAACGTTCAGATTCCCGATTCAGGCCGAAGCAACGCATATACATTCAACGAGGGAATTTTCGCAGCATACACGCAGGCCTCCAAAACCATTTGGGGAGGACTGATATTGAAAGCCGGATGCAGACTTGAATACACTTACATGAATGGAAAACAAAAAGTACCCACCGATACCAGTTTTATTGTAAAACGTGCCGATTTATTTCCATATGTGTATATCAGCCGCGATTTGCCAACCCTGCTGCCCAACATCATTCCGATCAAGCTCAGAACTTTTCTCATTTATCGCCGCACCATTGCACGACCCGAATACGGACAGCTCAATCCATCGCGTGAATACCTGGACCCGTTTCTGTATGAAGCAGGAAACCCTGAGTTGAAGCCGCAATTCTCCAATAATATTGAGTTCAACATCAGCTACGAAGATATGCCAATACTTGCCTTTGGTATCAATTACACGCAGGATATATTTTCGGACGTTGTATATGAAGATGAACAACAAAACGGCGTGGCAGTGATGACCTACGACAATCTTGGAAAGAATACGGAAAAATATATGCGCGCCATGATTGGCATTCCGCCGGGTGGAAAATACTTTTTTGCACTGGGTGCACAATATAATCTGAATGATTATGCAGGTTTTTACGAAGGCGAGCCATTATCATACAAACGAGGCAGTTGGCGTTTCTTTACTTTCCATTCGCTCAAACTGGCCCGAAATACTAAGTTTACCGTGAATGGATTTATGATGGTAAATGGCTCCCGTGGTTTTTATGAGCTCGAAAACTTCGGCTCGCTGAACTGCGGACTTTCACAAACCTTTATGAATCAGAAAATGATCATTACTCTCAATGCCCGTGACTTATTAGGAACAATGAACACCGCTTTTAAACTTACGCAAGGTTCCCTGCCCTCTTATGGCGAACGTTACCGCGATAGCCGGCGTTTTGGAATCAATATCCGATACAATTTCGGACTTGGTAAAAAGGAAAAGCAGAACGGATTAAACGATCTTGACGAGAATAACAGCCAATAATATAATGTTATTCAAACATAATCAAGAATAAAAATCGTTTTGGCATAAATCGAATGTTTTTTGCAACTCCGGTCCACCTTTCTGCGTCGCGGAATGCGACCTATCGCCAGCTATGATCAACGAGCATTTCCGCAACGCAGAGAGCACGCGCTGCAAGGCGCCCAATAATTATCAGGATCGATTGAAGACTTGCTTCATAAAAAATCAATGTATTCGCATTGTTGCATTTGTTTAATATGTCATAAAATATATTTTGGCGATATAATTATTTCATTTAACGGATTAAATTTATTATATTTGTGATACATTAAAAACACAGGAGGATCCATTATGAAAGCTTCAGAAACACTGATTATCACAATCAGCCGGCAGCTTGGAGCTGGCGGAGCCTACATAGGGCAACAAGTTGCAAGAAAGCTGAATATCCATTATGCCGACCATGAAATCATCCGTAAAGCTGCCGAAAAGCTATCGGTTAAAGAAGAAGATATTGCAAAACGCGATGAAAAAATACAACCATTTTGGGAAACAATGTTGCTGAGTTCGGGCTATACCCCGGAGTTTTATGTACCAATCAGCATTAAATACGCGCCGACTGATGCCGAAATGTTTGAAGTCGAGACCAACATAATGCACAAGCTGGCCGAAAATATCGATGCTGTGATTATTGGTCGTGGCGGTTTTCATGTTTTCAAAGATCGGCCAAAAACTTTGCGCGTATTTCTGTATGCTTCAAAAGAGTACCGCATGGACAGAGTCATGACAGAGCATAACCTGAATGAAAAAGAAGCACTGGAGGCCATTAACGATAGTGACCGAGCCAGGGCAAAATACATTGAGGCCTTTACAGGTGCAGACTGGAACGATGCAAGGAATTTTGACCTTTCGCTCAATACCGGAAAATTGGGTCTTGAAAAATCGATCGAAGCCATTTTGGCCATTGCCAAGCTGATATAACGACATCTGTCCAAATATGACTAATGTGACAATATGGTCATTTAAACTCATATTAAATTAGGTATGTCTAATTATATTTGCTATCTTTGTAAAAATGTCAAAACCTTTAAAGAGGAGGCAACAACATGAAAACAACTAATCCTTTGATCATTACAATCAGCCGCCAAATGGGCAGCGGCGGGGCCTATATCGGTCAAAAGCTGGCCAAAAAACTTAAAATTCATTATGCCGACCGGGAAATAATCCGCAAGGCTGCTGAAACGCTTTCTGTGTCCGAAGAAGATCTGGAAAGCATGGATGAAAAATCACAGACCTGGTGGGACTACATCCAAATGTCGAGCAGATATGCGGTTGATGTTTACATTCCACCAGTCCAGAAATTCGCACCAACGGATCTTGAGTTATACAAAGCTGAAAGTGAAATTCTGATGGATATTGCGAAAGAATGTTCTGCGGTAATCATTGGTCGGTGCGGTTTTCATGTGCTCGATGGACATCCGAATCTGGTGAAAATTCTTTTGCATGCTGATAAGGATTACAGGGTGAAGCGAATCATGGACCTCTATTCTGTTTCAATCAAAACTGCTGAAAAAATGATTGACGACAGCGACAAGAAAAGATGTTCCTATATCAAAAAATTCGCAAAGAAAGACTGGATGGATGCAGGGAACTATCACCTATGCATCGACACAAGCAAAATCGGCATTGACAAAGCGCTCGACCTGATTCTTGAATATATCCCCTCAGCTAAAAAGCATTAAAACCTGGATTTTGTGTAGCACATGGTTGCCCATCTGTATACCTGATTGAGTGGGCTTCTGTGATTGTCTTGACTGTTCAGTATAGCAGATAAAGTGTTTTGACAAATGCATTTTGTAATTTTGCAAAAAAAACCAATGAGATACTTGTCGATTCTTGTACTTGTACTGTTTATTGCTGCCTGCGGAAATAAGGAGAAAAAAGAGGAAGTGATCCTGAAGCTCAACCCCACTGACACACTCGATAAACTTCTTTCTATAAAGAATGAAGCAGAGCTGATTGAGAAATTCGGAAACGATAATGTGACCTGGGATACCGTGTATGGCGCTGAGGGCGCTGTTTCTATGGCAACACTCCTCTACAAGGGTACCTGTGATCAGGTTGAAATAACCTGGAAAAATATAAAAAACAAAACTGAGATTTCGAAAGTGACGTTAAGTGCTTTGTACGACGAAAAGCAAGAAAAACTAATCACATTTTCGCACTGGAAAACCAGTTTCGGAATAAGGCTTGGCACGTCGTTGAAAGAGCTGGAAACAATGAATGAAGTTCCCTTTATTTTCTTTGGTTTTGGCTGGGACTATGGTGGTATTGTTTCCGAGTTCAATAGTGGAAAACTGACTACACTTCCCATTTCTCTACAACTTGGAATCACTGATGTTGTGAAAGACGGAAATAATCCTGATTACGAAATGTTGATGGGCGACAATGAATTCAATTCGGATGATGCTGAAGCCCAGCGCCTGAATCCGGTGGTGATTTCGATCAGTGTTTTGAAGAAATAATTCAGTAATCTTATGAACAAAACTTTAGCCGGGTTTTTAGCCGGATTTGCTGCCGGAATTATTGATCTGATTCCGATGATTATTCAGAAACTCACATGGGATGCCAATCTGGCTGCATTTTCAATGTGGCTGGCCGTGGGCTTTTTTACTGCTCACGTATCATTCAGAATGCATCCTGTTTTGAAAGGAATAATAATCGCCTTCATTTGTCTTCTGCCAACTGCATTTATTATTGGATGGAATATGCCTGAATCGCTCATTCCTATTTCGGGCATGACACTCATTCTCGGCGCCCTGACAGGATTGCTGGTACATTGGATGACAAAAGAAAAATTTGAGAATCCGATAATAAAATAAACAATTAAAGCGAAAACTTTTACCGCTACAGCAGAATGGTCAGTCCGATTCTGGCTCCCATATAGGTGCTCATAGCGTTTAGCTGAAAATCGAGGCCGAATTTCTCATTAAAAAACATGCGGTATCCAAATTGAGCCCCGAAAACAGCTCCGGTTTCGACACTTCCTCCATAGAGTGCAGGAGATTCGGCCATGGCATAACCACCGCTAAAACCACCATACAAATCGGAGCTTGTATAATCGCGCAGCTTAAACATATTGTTGAAATGGAAATTTACATTCCCCAAAACAGTGATAATGCTGTGATTATACATTGTATTGCCGAAGTTTTCGTTGAAAAACCGGTATGAAGCATCAACACCGAGTGAGAGATTTTCAGCAATGCCAAGATCAGCACCAACATAAGCAGGAATGCCCTGGTTGGTATAACCGGTGCCAAGGTTAAGCTGCAATCGTCCGGATTCGAGTGGATACTGAGCGTTTGCAAACCCAATCATTCCAATCAGTAAAGCAAATGTAAATAGCTTCTTCATAAAAAATCATTTAAAAGATTTTTGAAAAATGTTTCAACAAACATACATAAATTCATGTAATAGTGCAATAAAAACAGCAGACGTTTCACGAATATTGTCAACTATTTCACAATAAAAGATGCAGTAATATCAACCTTTGGATTTGTTGAGAAATGTGTTTTTGCACATTATAACGGTGCCGAAAATCATAAACAATGCAGGAACAACATAGTAACGGGAGCCACAGTACACAAATATTGCCTGAACCCCAATAATATAAGCAGGAAGAAGCAAGGAAAAAAGTATCAACGTTTTCGATTTAACGCTCATTGGTCTACTGAAAATACGGAAAACAGAAAAAATGGAAATCAGAAGCCAGCAATAAAACACAATCCGGAAGATTATCCCATCTGCACCGAAAGAAAACTTTTTTAATCTCCACAAAAAAGCTTCAATAGCATCTTTCGGGTGTTCTATGATAAAATTAGTAACCTCACGCTTCAATATCTGATCCCGATCTTTCCATTTGCCATTATCAGGAATTGAGAGAAGTCTTATACCCTCTTCTCTTTTGGAGACTGGTATTTCATTCCATCTGTCAGAATAATATGTGGCTTTAAGGTCAATATATTCATTAAACGAGCAAAATAATGTTATTGCGCTGTATGTTCCCTGTGTATATCTGGAATCGCCATAGTTTGAGTAAGAAACAGCCGAGGTAATGACAAGGGCAATGATTGGAATGCCCAATACAGGAGCCAGAAGTCGAAACATTTTTTTTCGAAATAAAATGAGCATAACAGCTATCAATGCACAAAGTATTAACGCCGGGAGAAGCAAAGGCCGGATAATTAAAAAACCGAAAAGTGAAAGACCCAGCAGAATGCCATTTAGTAATGTGTAATTACTGACGTACATCAATAGAGTCAAAACAACCAGAACAGATGAAAGAAACAACGATACCTCAACCCCATAAATAATAAAGGATGGTAATACTACCGGGATCAAAAAAACCAATATGATCGACGTTAATAAGGATGTTTCTGCCAACCTGAATACCCTGAATGAAAAAAATATTGCTGCAAAAAAAATGATTTTGTTGAACAATAGCCCGGATAATCCAATCAAGCTGAACAAACTAATCAATAATGGATGCCCGATGGGAGGCAAAATATAGTCGTTGCGGATGTTATCAATATACCCAACTCCATTAAGTAGATTATTACCAAGCCCGAAATACAAATTGGCGTCAGGCCCCGGAGAAAGGAAATTTTCCAGTATCGTAAGTACAACGGCAATGCAAATGCCGGTTAGGTACCAGACTCTTTCCCTGCTTGGTTTATAATTCAATATTGAAGTAAATTTACTCTTCATCATCCATTTTCTTAGGAATGGAGCTTATATCAATCTGTATTGCCTGAAGAATAAACTGTATTCCAAGAATAATAGGCAGGATAGACAGCATGATTGTCCCGGTTGAATTAATTTCCTGATGCATGGAACCGTATATCCAGCGATAAATTCCAAACAAAGTTCCAAAAATAAACATGGGCAAACCTGTAATAATGTAAACAGAAGCCATGTTGAAATCAAATAGAAAAAATTTGTAGAAAATACGTTTGAAAAAGCGTTTTGTTAACAGAAACGGGAATTTCAGCAGTATATTCCCAACCCGGAGCGAGCTCTTTTCATCACCGTAAATGGATGGCATAGCAATGTCTCTGACTACACAATTGTAAATATTCAAATGCACGAGCATATCCGACTCGAAAAAATACCTTTTTGAAAGGTGTTCAAACCGAAGTTTTTTTAATGCCCTGATGGAAATGGCAGTATATCCATTTGTCGGATCCATGACATTCCAATACCCGGAACAGACTTTTAGAATAAATGACAGCATACTGTTACCGAAGAGACGGATTTTGGGCATGTTTCTAAGTGTCTCCGGATTACTGAATCGGCAACCTTTTGTATAGTCTGCCTTGTTTTTCTTCAAAGGTTCAATCAAAGCGGGAATAAAACCCGGGTCCATCTGCCCGTCACCATCCATTTTTATGACAATATCGCAATTCTTATCCATTGCGGCGTAATATCCTGAAATTACAGCCCCCCCGACTCCCTGGTTTTTCTCATGAAAGATCACTTGTATCCTGGGGTCATTCACAGCAATCTGCTGGGCAATCATTCCGCTTTTTTCAGGACACATATCATCAACGACTATAATGTGATCGATAGAGGCCGGCAAAGTCGCTATTACCTGCGCAATATGACTGGAGACCTTGTAGCTCGGAATTACTATTGCGATGGAGTTGTTTTCGACCATAATTGGGTAGTTGATATTATTTGCAAAAATAATGAAAACAATTGACTGGGTTTTGTGTATTCTGTAGCAAGCACAAAAATATATAAGTAATTGATATTGTTTTCATTTCAACCAATACCTCAACCAATACTTTTACAATTAAATCAATCACCAAAATCATCCATTGCAATAAAAGGCTTCATCGAAAAAGAAAAATTCACTATTTTTGTCCTTAAATACTTAAACAAAAATCCATGAGCATAAAAGGAACAAAAACCGAACAGAATCTGCTGAAAGCATTTGCTGGTGAATCACAGGCTGCACGCCGCTATAAAATGTTTGCCAAAATAGCAATCAAAGAAGGATATCAACAAATCGCCGCTATTTTTGAAGAAACAGCTAGTCAGGAAGATCAGCACAGTAAGCGCTTTTTCGAGTTTCTCGAAGGTGGAATGGTTGAAATAACAGCATCGTATCCGGCTGGCATTTTGGGAACAACTGCAGAAAACCTCGAGGCTGCTGCCGGCGGTGAAAATGAGGAATGGACGGAGCTCTATCCTGAATTTGCGAGAATTGCCGAAGAAGAAGGATTCAAAAAAGTTGCATCTGCATTTAAACTGATCGCTACTGTTGAAGCTGAACATGAAAAGCGCTACCGCAAGCTTTTGAAAAATATTGCTGACGGAAAAGTGTTTGAAGAAGAGGAAGAAGTTGAATGGATGTGCCGCAAATGCGGATACGTTCATAAAGGCAAAAAAGCTCTGAAAAACTGTCCTGCATGTGAACATCCGATTGACTATCAGGAACGCAGAGCTACCAATTATTAGAATTTGAAAGATAAAATAAAAACTGGCCCATGATTTATACTACAGAAATTAGAGGGGCAGTTTTTATTTTTAGTGGCTTTGTACCTGGTAATAGTTTTCTGACAGATAAATTTCATCCCAAATTCTGGTCTGAATATTTGCATAAGTCATCGGGTCAATGCTCGCTTCCGACCGGAGATTGCGAATAAAAACAAGTAGATTTCATTTTTTTTCAGAATTTTTTGGTCAGATATAAAAAAAACGCTGTATATTTGCACTTTCTTTTGAAAAAGCAAAATTCGAGACTATGAACAAGGGACAACTGATAAAATTCGTCGAGAATCAACTTATTGACAGCAAACAATTTCCGATGTTTAAATCGGGTGATACTGTCACTATTAAGTATAAAATTACTGAGGGAAACAAAGAACGTATCCAGGCATTTCAGGGTATTGTTCTTCAGATTTCGGGCAAAGGCCCCAACAAAACCTTTACTGTTCGCAAAATTTCGAACAATATTGGTGTTGAGCGTATTTTCCCGTTCTCAAGCCCATTCATTGATGGCATAGATGTGAACAAACACGGCGTTGTACGTCGCTCACGCATCTACTATCTGCGCGAACTGCGTGGAAAGAAAGCCCGTATCAAGGAAAAGAAATACTAAGATATTTTTGCGCTTTGCAAAAAGCCGGCTTTTGCCGGCTTTTTTTGTTGCTTTTTACACTTACATGTCACGGATTTCAAACCCGCCCCATGTAAAAATGTTCCGGTCACGCGTCAACGTAAAACGCTTACCACATTTCACGTGGTTGCAAGCAGGAGACGCGCGCCCAATTGCAGGGTGTAAACGAAGTGCGAGAGCAAAATTCAGCTTAAAGCTTTAAATATTAAGGGCTAAAAATCTGTACCATCTTTAAGCGTTAAGCTTGCCATGCACTGAGCAATGACGACCTCTCTGCATCGAGGCGCGAAGCGACACGATCTGAGTGCGTCGTTTGTACATTACTTTGTGCACCTTGCATTGCGCGACGCAGGCCCCAACTACTTCACACCAATCCGCATCACCTCAAATCCTGTAGGACGATAGATCACAACATCGCTTGCTGTAGTCGAGAAATCAATTTTTATTTCAACCCCGGGTTTTAGCTTCACAATGTCTATCCGGGTATCTCCTGCCTGAATGTAATAATCGCTGACCGTATACGATGGAATGCCTGTATTCCCTGCAATGGTCATCGATACATCATTCCCGTTCACGATTATATCTTTCAAAATGATGGGAGAACTAATTTCTTTCATTACATAATACGAAGGTTTCGGATTCAGCTTCACATCGCAAATACCGTGAATTCGCTGCGGGTAACGATAGGTAGAGTCTTCTCCAAAATGCGTACGGTAATCGTTCAGACAAAAATAGATTGCTCCGGCAACATAGTCTTTGCTGCCGTAAATCCTGATCTGTTCAACCATTTCCGTGGCACGTCGCTCATCTCCTCCTTTAAACTTCGGCTCACATATTCCCCACTCTGAAATGGTGACTGGTTTTTCAGGATACATGCCGTGAATGCGGTCAAGCGCTGCGGGGATTGAATCGAGGTTAAATCCGTACCAGGTTGTGTTGTATTCGTTATACATAATCATGTCGTAGCGCGGAGAGGCATCCGGCAAGATGTTTTCAGGCCCTGGCACTTCATGGTGAACTGCATTTGAAATATAGGCCACCAGACGCGAATTATCAAGTTTCCGGGCGTATTTTTCCATAGTATCCAACCCTTTGATGTTGGTTTCTTCGTGGCTGGAAATCTCATTACCAAGTCCCCAGATGATTATGCTGGGATGATTGTAGTGAGCGTCGATCATTTCGTCGAGATGTTGCAAGGCGATGGGCAGTAAAGTGTCGCTAAGATGCGTTTCGTAGCCCCAGAGCGGGACTTCTTCCATGATCAGAATTCCATTGCGGTCGCACCAGTCGAAAAACTTTTCGCTTTGCTGCCAGTGACAACGGGCAAAAACACAATTGGCATTTTTCATCAACGTGAGGCCTTTATTCAGATTCTCGTCGGTCTGCGCAAGTCCGTGTTCCATATCCTCGCCAGCGGTCCACTCCATGCCCATAAGCCGCATGGGCTCGCCATTCAGCACATATCGGTTGTTTTCAATTTTTATACTACGGAAACCAAAAACGGTACTCAGTTCATCTTTAGGTTTCTTGCCTTCAAACAGGGTGATATCGATCCGATATAGATTTGGCGAATCAAAATGCCAGAGTTTAGCTTTTTTCAGATTGACACTTGTCAAAAAACGACCATCGCTGAACTTCCCTTTCAGCTTGCCTTTGAAAACAATATTCTGTGTTTTCTGATTCTCTTCAGTAATTACCGCCTGGAACCAGGTCTTACTGCAGTTTATTTTTGAAAAGTCAATGAATGGAATTGAAATTTCTGCCCGACCACCATCACCGGCAGGAATGCCGTTTACATGAATAGTGCGCATGGCCTGAGGCTCAGTGAAAATCATATTCACACTACGAATAATTCCCCCGTCGTGCGACCAGTCGAAGCTCTTCATGTAAGGAATGCTTTTTTTCGATGGCTCATTATTGGTGTAAACCGTCAGTGTGTTTTCGCCTGGCTGAATGTAAGGCGTGATGTCAATTGTGAATGGAGTGTATCCAGCACCGAAATGCTCCCCAGCCTTTTTACCATTTACATAAACAATTGCATCGTGATTCACTGCTTCGAAGCGTAGCCGCACAATTTTATTCATCTGATTTTTGGAAATCTGGAATTTCCGGTCGTACCAGCCCGCACCCCAATAAGTGTAATAACCTTCGTTCATATTAAAGGAGTGTGGTACAGTGGCGGGACGCTTTCCGCGCGCCGGCAGGCCATTTTCGCCCCAGCCAAGCCTGAGCCCCCTGGTATCGGGATCGACAACAAAATTCCACTCTCCATCAAGCGAAACGATATCGCGGTTCTGCGCTGTAGAAATAGAAGGAAATGAAAATATGAAAGCGCAAAGCGCAATCAGACATATAATAAGCTTTTTCATAATCATGAAATTGAAAATATAAAAGAGAGAACAAACCTACATTTTTTTTCAAAATAAATCAACCCTGAAAAAAAACAGGCTGTCCGTTTTGTGACGAACAGCCCGATTGACAGTGATTTTTATTCTAGTTTCCCGATTCAGGAAGCTGCTCTTTCAGCTTTTCAACCTCCATCAAACGAATATTAAGCTGATTGATGTACGCTCTTTCTTTTTTAAGCATGTGGTCTTTGTAAGCTCTGTTAGCCCATTCGAGCGCGATGTTGAGCTCGCCTTCCATTTCAGCAGCCAGAGCCATGTTGTGGCAAGCGCGGCCGGCAATTTTCGGGTCAGGACTTTTGGCCGACTGAGACCAAAGCACTACAGCTTCTTTCCAGTTATTCACTTTCACGAATTTCTTGGCACTCTTCAGACGATCGTCACCTTTTTTATAATAAATGCGTGAAACACGAACCCAGTTGGGTGAAATCCGAATGCCCATCATTTCACCGGCGAAGTATCCTGCATCGTTTATGGCATTGCGCTTTGAAGGTAGTTTTCGAAATGCATCTTCGGGTGAATTTCCAACGGTGTTCCATCCTTTATCATCATAAAAAACATCCTGATCAATAATCTTTTTGTTGACATTGTCATACAAACGCCAGCCGGCATTGACTCTGATGTTCAGGTCTTCCATAAATTCCGTGACCATTACATTTTCGCCATTGACCGCACGCTCCACCTGACGTGAACGCGAGGTACGGCGAATATCGCTGTCGAAAGTTTCAAGCGAAACAATGGCATCGACATTATATTTTTTGCATAGTGCGTCCACTTCAGCCCAGGAGAGGGGGACAGGAAATTCCTTGGTGCCCGTGCCACGCAAGTCTTCACCTTCCATCAGTTGCGCTTTGAAACGCGGATTGGTGTTCACCTTAAACGCAAGTCCTTTACAAACATTATAAGAACCTTCGCGGTCGGCAGCAATGGATTCTCCGGTAATAAAACCTTCAAGAAAATTAGACCAACCCTCGCCCTTGGCTGGCAGACTGCGATTGAGGACTCCCACACTTTGAATGTGCTGTGGGACTGTGATCTGAGCGGGCACCAAAACGTTGGTGTATACAGTTGCTGTTTTGCATGAATAAAGTGAAACAGCGATAACTGCAAGCAGTAGAAGAGTAATTGTTTTCATGGTAGATGTTTTTCTGGGCTTGCCCAAAATTATACCAATTTCCTTACATGAAAAGAAAAATAATGCTTAAAGAATATATAAGATTGTAATGCAAAAAAAAAGCCGGCATAAGCCGGCTTAATAATTTGTTGATTAACTCTGTTAATGAGTTACTACGAAAGAACTTGTTGATGACGTACCGTTATGCTGAACACTAACGAAATAAATTCCGTTGATGAATGCTGCGGTATTAATCTGAATTGTATTTACACCTGCAGTCAGTTTTTCAGATGAAGAATAAACTGTTTCGCCCAATGTGTTTGAAACTGTTACCAATGCATCGTCAGCAGACTGAACATTGAATTTAATGGTTGTTGCGTCATCGGCCGGATTCGGGAAAACAACAAAACCAGCGTTTTCTTCATTGTCATTTATGCTGACAGTGTTTGATATGTTAATGTCATCAAGGAAAAGGTTGTTTCCATATCCGCTGGTTGCCCTGAAACGAACAAGAACACTGCTTTCTCCGTCATATGCCGATAAATTGACACTAATAAACTTCCAATGTGCTGCAAGAACTGTTGTGTATGCTGATTCACTGGCAGTGGTAGTTGCAAGTTGCGAACCCGATTTATTCCACACGGTTGCCCATGTTGCGCCGCAGTCTGTTGAAACATCAACCTGAAGTTTATCGGAATATGAAGAACTGTATTGGCGATGAGCATAATTGAATGTAAGAACAGAATTTGTGATAGATGAAAAATCCATTGGATAGCTTACGATGTCGTCAATCCCAGAAGAAATGTTGAACCAATTGATGAATGCGCTTCCACCTGCAAAGCAACCCTGAGTGCTGCGTGTCCAGTTGGTGCCATTATTATCATCGCTCAGAGTCCAATCGGCCGGAGGGAAGGTGGTTGAAGTAAATGGCTGTGTTACAGGAGCTGTAATGCTTGAAACAAATGTTACGAAAGTGGCTGACACTTCATCGTTAACAAATGAATAATCGGTTGTACTGTTAGGATCAGAGACGCTTACTTCAAAAACATGTGCTCCGTTTGTTGAAGGAGTAAAAGCAGGGAATGTAATGATGGTGTCATCTCCGGCAACAAGTGATCCGGTGAAAGCGATTGGAGTTTGAGCAACACCATTGATTGAATAATTAATATTAGCAGTGGTTATTGTTGCTAATCCGTTGTTATACAATCTCACTGATGGACTAAAAGGAGTCGTGCCACATGACATTGAAGGAATGCTGTCAAGGTCAGCAACACCAGCATCGAGTGGGAACGGTACTTTAAATTCATCACCACTCAGAATTTCCTTGTTTCCCTGCGAAACAAAAGCAACCAGCTTTAAATTATATAATTCAGCGGGAATAGTTCCGTATGTTGCAGGTACAGTATATACAAAAGCGGTGTCAAAAAATGTTCCCGCGGTAGTTGTGGGAATTGTGATACCCCATTGACCAAAAATAAGATGCCGCAGCATGTGCATATGATAGTAGCTGGAACCTGTAATATAATCGGGATTATATGAAGATCCGGACTGTGGCCCGACAACATAATCCTGAAGAACGGCAATATTAAGTTTATTTGTCGCAGTAGCTTCAGTTGCTGTATGATAAACTTCAACAAGTATTGAAAGTTCACGGGTAGCTTCATTCATTGTAGCATCGATGGCTACATTCACAGGAGATGTTTGAGCAAGCATGGTATTGGCAGCTGATGTCCATGAACCACGGTCCAAAGCTATATTAGTTCCTGAAAACACATGACGGTTAACAGTTCCTGAAGGATAACCGGTCAATCCGGTTTGACTTGCCAGCGCATCGCCAAAAGCAGTCCTGTAATCAGGTTGTCCTGAACTTGGAACTGAATAAGATCCCTGATGAATGTTGATTGGAAACACATCGCCCGGATTCGCGGTGGCTAATTCATTGGCAATCCGATGTCCATCAGGACAATACGGACAATTGATACCGGTATATTCTTCCAGAACAACGTTCTTTGGGGCAGGAATTGTGCTCACAATTGTTTGTGCCATCACTGTCATGCCAAAGCTCAAAAGCAATGCAAAGGTTAAAACATGTTTCATATTACTGTGTGGTTTTGTTTTATTATTTTGACCGTTCAAAAGTACTATCATACAGACAGAAAACCAAATGAAAAGTTGCAGAATTCTGTAAATATACAGTTTTCGACCTGTGTTTTATTCAAAATGTCATATTTTGTTACAAACATGAAATTAAAACGGATTTTTCATGATGAAAAAAAGGTGTTAGATTTAGTAATACACTATACGAACGTTTTTTTTAGTTTTGGAGAAACAGGTAAAAATGTGGTCTTTTTATCAATAATCTAAGCATGTTGGAAAATTTTCAACTCCAGTTCAAATACAAATAGTATTTTTGAAATCAAAAAGCAAAAATATGAAAATGAAATCTGCTCTACTTTTTCTGTCATTTATTGTTGTGACAATATCAACAATGGGACAGAACCTTTCGCTTTCAACCGACAATGGGCCTCTGGCTATGGATGAAACAATATACATCTGGGGCGATTCAGGACAGTATAGCACAATTTATTGCTACCTGCATGTAACCAACAACAGTGCAGCCGATATTGATGTACTGGTGAAAAAAACAGAAGTTGATATACTTGCCGGAACCGAAAATTCATTCTGTTGGGGAAATTGCTACCTGCCAATTGTTTTTGTATCCCCGGATTTTATTACCATTGGAGCTGGACAAACCAACGAGTTAAGTTTCTCAGGCGATTATATGCCCAAAGGTCAGGTAGGTTTGTCAACCATTCTCTATACTTTTTTCAATAAAAGTAATTCAGCCGATTCAGTGGCAGTAAATGTTGTGTTTGGCTCAGGAACAGCCTCCATTGATGGCATCGAAGCCGAAAATGCATTGGCAGCCTATCCGAATCCGGCTACGTCGCAGGTTAATTTCACCTATCAATCAGAAAACATGCAGGATCAGGCTCAACTTATTATTATGTCAGCTGCCGGATCTGAAGTTTATCGTGCTGAAATGCCGAACGACAATTCGCCGTTTTCGATTGACGTAAGCAACTTCAATTCAGGTGTTTACTATTATTCTGTATTGATCAACGGTCGAACCAGTGAAGTGCGCAAGTTAGTCGTGATGCACTAATCTGAAGAATACATTTCCTTTTCCGAATTTTGTTAAATTCTTGAATATATTGATTAGCCCTGAAAAGGGCTTTTTTTATTTTCCAAAAACCATGAAGCCATTTGTTTCAGCTCATTTTGACCAATGTAATAATCATGGCAAGCATATGATAAATGGATCGATTTGTCTAAATAGTCAGGAATGTATTGTTATTGGCTCACTTTTCGCCTAAATTTGTTATATCCACGAAAAAATTATAATCATGAGTAAAAATATATTCGCATTATTTCTGTTTTCTGCGTTAACCCTCTCTCAGGTTTTTGCGCAGGGTTTATTATTGTCGGACGATAAAGGGCCGATTGCAAACAATTCAATTATTAACGTGTGGGGCGATTCTGCCAACTCCAAATCTATATTTTCTAATATTGATATCACAAATTCCAGTGCTTCTCACATTGAGGTGCTTGTAAAAAAGACAGAAGTAAGCGTTGTCCCCGGATCCGAAAACAGTTTTTGCTGGGGTACATGCTTGCCTTCAAATGTATTTTTATCCACCACTCCTATCTTAATTGGCTCCCGCACGACCAATAAGAGCAGCTTTACCGGAGAATACAAACCATTGAATAATAACGGAACAACCACAATCCGATACACATTTTTCAATCAAAATGACATCAGTGATTCTGTAGCAATTACAGTTATTTACAATGCGGTTACTGCCATTGCTGACGAAATTCCGGTGATAATTGATTTTTCAAATGCTTATCCTAATCCGGCAGCAACAGTTGCTAACTTTAATTATGAATTTCAAAGTATTGGTTATGCTGAACTTGTAATTTCAGATCTGCTGGGAAGTGAAATTCACAAAACTGTGCTGCACAATGAAAAAAATAAACTTAGTGTTGATGTATCATCTTTCATTCCTGGCGTCTATTTTTACTCCCTCCGAGTTGACGGGAAATTGTATTTCACCCGAAAGTTGATTGTCAGACATTAAGAAAATTCTTAGCAGAGAAAAGGCCGGTTTTTACCGGCCTTTTTTTTAAATGTATCCAACCATTCTGTAGGTCAGATATCCAATAATTTCATGCAGCAACTCATCCCAGATGTCAAGAGCTTCGGTTTTTGGCATCAGAAGATTCATCCAGTACCAGCTTCGGTCGCCAGCTGTCAAATCAACCGGAAACGGATCGACATTCAGATTAACCTGGCGGAAACAGCCAATACTGCGGCGCATATGCGATGCTGAAGTGATCAATAAAAACTCGCCGCCAGGTATTGAATCGTTTAATATTTTTGCCGTATTTACAGCGTTTTCGCGGGTATTGTTTGATAAACTATCTATCAGAATGTCTTCGGCAGGCATGCCTATGTCAATCAGAAAATCGCGCAGTAAAACACTTTCGAGCATATCGGGATACTGCATGGAACCTGAGCCACCCGAAATAAGGATTTTTGCAGCCTTGTCATTTTTATACAGCCACAAAGCCTGCATGATGCGGTCGGGATTGTGGCGAAAAGTCAATGTTTGATTCTGCGCATCGGTAGTGACAATGCCGCCGCCAAGCACTATAACTGCATCGTACTCCTTTTGGATGGAATACACCGAAGACGGCTCCGGCTCCCACATACGCATGAATTCCTTAGCAATAAACGGATTGGTAAAAAACAAGCCGGTTGCCAATGCAGCAATCAGAAAGCGCTTTTTGAGTTTTGGCTTGCGCAGAAACAGGGAAAGCGCAATCAGAGCCAGAATCCAGGTGATCGGACTAAACAGAAATGCCAATATTTTGCTTAGGATAAAAAACATATTGCTGTCAAAAATAGTGTTTTTCGTTGATACCGGTACCAAACAAAGCAAAATCGAAACGTGCAGGATCATTCGGGTCGAGCAATCTGCAGTTTTCAGAGACTTCTAAAACAGCTTTGGCATCGGTCTGAAGTCGGCTTAGAATGCCGGTTTCACGAGCAATGCGGGCTGAATGCACATCGAGAGGAATGAGCAATCGACTCATTGGGAAAGTATCGGTCCACAATCCGAAGTCGACACCGCATTGATCGCGGCGCACCATCCAGCGGAGAAACATGTTGAGCCGTTTGGCAGCACTGCCCCGCTCCGGCGAACTGATGTGCTTTTCGAAACGCGCTTCGTGCGGATAACTCAACAAAATATTTCTGAAATTTCCGATGGCATCGAAAGCATTTGAGTTTTTGTTTTTCCGAATTGGTTCTGAAAACACGCTCTGCATGCCGCCTTCGCGCGTATAAATATTTTTCAGTCCTTCGCAAAGAGTGGCTGCATCGAACGAATTGAATGTGCGATATACAAAGCCCTGCAGGTTTTTCAGATCTTTTTGGGTATGTCCTGTCACAAACTGGAATGGAGCATTATCCATCCTCTGCATAAGTTGTTTTGCACCGGAGATAATCGCTTTGCGGTTTCCCCACGCAAGCAGCGCAGAAAATAAAGCTGCGATTTCGATGTCCTCCTTTTTCGAAAACATATGCGGAATCGACACGGGGTCTGTTTCAACAAACGAGGGGTTGTTGTAATAAGCGGCTTTTTCGTTGAGCCAGTCTGCTATTTTCGAGTCTATCTGATTATTCATTCAACAAGTCATTAAGAAGTCCACGAATCCTTGAGTCCACAAATTATTCACTCATTATATCATTTTTATCGGTGTTCATGAGCTCAGCGCCTTTCAGTCGCTTCGGTTGTCACGAATTGCACGAAAATACCTTTTTATTTGAACGAATGTACACGAAGAATTAAAAAACTTTGCCAAATGTTCAACACGAGTTTTTCAAAATGAGCATGACATTCGGAGGATGTCGAATAATAATAGCGTCCGGCAAAGCCGGATGTGATAACGCCCAAAAGCAAGACCCTGCAAGGGTCTAATCCACGTGTACCTGGATAATATTGATACATTATATCATCCTTTATTTGACCTCTCCGAGGTCGCTATATTCTATTTTTGACACGGCCTTGCAGGCCGCGCTATTATTGTTTGACCTGCGCTGCAGGTCAGGCAAAATCTTCAGACTAAATGTTACACTCAAAACTTGTATAACCAAAAATCGAAAAAGAAAGGACTATGATTATGTCGCCGACTTTCGTGTAATTCGTGCCATTCGTGGATAAAAAATGACACCAGCATTCTTCCCGACAGCCTGTCCGCCCTTTGGCGGAATTCCAGGTCAGCAGTAGCTGGAGTTTACCCCGCATTTGGCGGAGCAAAAGTGTCAGGGAAGATATTGATGGTAACAATCCAACGCAGAGAGATTGCTTCACGTGAAACGTGACAAAGTCGCAACGCACTCAGGTTGGACTGACGCTAAAATGTCGGGAATGCAAAAGTAAAAAAAGCTCCACCTTTCGGAGGAGCTTTTTGCAAGTAGTAATGAAGTTGTTTTGTTTTATTTCACTGTGTAAGGCACAATGATTTCGCGTCCAATGCCGACGGCTTTCACGTTCTCAGGAATGAGGCCGTGATGGCGGGTTGGCAAAGATTTTTTGAGACCTGCTTCGATGTACTGGTCGGTAACAACCGGTTTCACTTTGAGAAAACCACCCAAAACAATCATGTTGAAAATTTTGGATAATCCAAGCTCCGAAGCTTTTTTGGTAGCATTGATTTCGTAAATGGTGATATCTTTCCGTGTTGGCGGATTGACAATGCCATTGGGATCAAAGATGAGAATACCACCAGGTTTCACCGAGCTTTGGAATTTGTCGAGCGATTGCTGGTTGAGAATAATGGCAGTATCGAACTGGTTGAGAATCGGCGAGCTGATGCGATTGTCGCTGATAATGACGGTTACATTTGCAGTACCACCGCGCATTTCAGGACCATATGAAGGCATCCAGCTGACTTCGAGACCTTGCATCATTCCGGAATAGGCAAGAATTTTACCCATCGAAAGAACGCCCTGTCCGCCGAAACCGGCTATAATCATTTCTTCAGTCATAGTTTGCTGTTTTAGGATTACTTTTTAGTGACCATTTGACCATCAACCTTAATGTCGCCCAGTTGATAGAATGGGAACATGTTCTCTTCCATCCAGACATTGGCATCGGGGGCAGTCATTTTCCAGCCTGAATTGCAGTTGGAAACGACTTCGATGAAAGAAAGGCCTTTGTTGTTTTTCTGATTTTCGAAAGCCATGCGAACGGCTTTTTTGAATTTCCGGACAGCGCCGGGTTTATGAACCGCATGGCGAGCCACAAAATACGTACCCGGAAGCTGAGCTACCAGTTCGGTCATTTTAAGTGGGTTTCCCATCATTTCAACATCGCGTCCATAAGGGCTCGTGCTCGATTTCATGCCGGGTAATGTTGTCGGAGCCATTTGGCCACCGGTCATTCCGTAAATACCGTTGTTCACAAAAATGATCACGATATTCTCTCCACGGTTGCAGGCATGAATGGTTTCAGCTGTACCAATAGCAGCGAGGTCGCCATCGCCCTGATAAGTGAACACATATTTTTCGGGCCACATACGTTTGATTGCAGTTGCCACAGCCGGAGCACGACCGTGAGCCGCCTGCTGCATGTCGATATTGAGAAATTCATAGGCAAGAACAGAACAACCTACCGGTGCAACACCAATGGTTTTATCCTGAATTCCCATTTCTTCAATAATTTCAGCAACAACACGGTGAGCAGTACCATGGCCGCAGCCGGGGCAATACGACAAGGTTTTGTCGGTTAACAAGGAAGTTTTAGAAAAGACCTTGTTTTCGGGCTTGATTATGTCTTTCCAGACATCTAAAGTTACATCTGCCATGGTATTATCCTCCGATTATTTGTTTTTTAAGAGCCTCAACAACTTCAGTTGGAGAATGAATCATTCCACCAACACGGCCAAAATGTTCGACTTTGGTTTTGCCATTGACTGCCAGGCGAACATCTTCGACCAGCTGTCCAAGGCTCATTTCGACTGAAAGCATTCCTTTAACCTGTAAACCAAGTCTGTTGAGTTCAGCTTCGGGGAAAGGATAGAGTGTGATTGGACGGTGAAGTCCGACTTTAATTCCTTCGGCGCGTGCAAGGTCAACTGCTTTTTGGCAGATACGAGCGCTGGAGCCGTAGGCAACGAATAAATATTCAGCATCGTCGGTCATAATGTTTTCGAACATAATGTCCTGCTTCATGCTTTCATATTTTCTTCCAAGCTTTTCAACATGTGTTTCCTGAACCGACGGGTCAAGGTTCAACGATGTAATGATGTTACGCTCGCGATTGGCTGTTTTGCCGGTGGTAGCCCAAGGGCATTCCTTAATAATTTCTTCTTCGGTACGGCGTGGAATCGGGTCGAATAATTCAACTTTCTCCATCATCTGGCCAATAACACCGTCGCTCAAAAGCATAGCAGGTGTGCGATATTTGAAAGACATTTCAAATCCAAGTTTCACGAAATCGGACATTTCCTGCACACTGGCCGGAGCAAGAACAAACATGCGATAATCGCCATGTCCGCCACCTTTAACAGTTTGAAAATAATCGCACTGACCAGGCTGAATGGTTCCGAGACCGGGACCACTGCGAACAACATTCATCAATAAACAGGGCAGTTCGGCGCCTGCCATATACGAAATGCCTTCAGCCATGAGACTTACGCCCGGACTTGAAGACGACGTCATCACACGTTTACCGGTGCCAGCGCCGCCGTAAAGCATATTGATAGAGGAAGTTTCACTTTCGGCTTGCAGAACAACCATTCCGGTGCGTTCATAAGGTTTTTCAGCCATGAGATATTCAATCACCTCAGACTGAGGGGTAATCGGATAACCGTAATATCCGTCGCAGCCAGCGCGGATGGCGGCTTCGGCAACGGCCTCATTTCCCTTCATTAATTTTAATTCACCCATTGTTTATGGTCTTTAAATTATTCAACTTTTTTTGAGTAAACAGTGATAACCGCATCCGGACAAACTGTTGCACAGTTGGTACAGCCAATGCAGGCATCCTGGTAAGGCTCAGCATAAAAATAACCTTTGATGTTTACTTTATCCCCCAGCCTTATAACGGAGTTCGGGCAAACCGGGACACAAACGCCGCAGCCCTTACACCGGTCTTTGTCAATTACAATAGCACCTTTAACTTTTGCCATATCATGATTTTTTGTAAGATTCGTGGCGAAATTATACATTTTTTATTAATAATGGAAATTTCACAACGATTTTATCACACCTCTCAAAACCGCACTGCATGCGGCTAGCAGAGGCATGATACAAATCATTCAAAAATAATCTTGTAAATCAGGCCTTTTAGCTGAATAAAACAATGATATAGCTATATTTCAATGATTTTTCAACAAAAAACCCTGAAGTTGAAAGCTCCAGGGTTAATTAAAACGAATATCTCTTAATATCAGAGACTAAAAGCCTTTTTTATGTCTTCAACACGGTTGAGTTTTTCCCATGCGAAGAATGTGATTTTTTTCATCCATTTCTGCTTACCATCAATTGTCTTCTGAATGGCACCAGCGTGAAGCTCTGAAACTTCGACTTCCTGCTCATAAGAAGTACGGCCAAAATGCCCATAAGCAGCTGTAGGAGCATAAATAGGATTGCAAAGTTCATAATTTCGCAGAATAGCATATGGACGCAGATCAAACAGACGGCGAACAATGTCGCTGATTTCAGCATCGGTCATTTTTACTTTAGCAGACCCAAAAGTATTTACATTAAATCCAACCGGTTCTGCAACGCCAATGGCGTAAGCAACCTGCACCAGCGCTTCCTGAGCAACACCGGCAGCCACGAGATTCTTGGCAATATGACGCACCGCATAAGCTGCAGAGCGATCCACTTTCGAAGGGTCTTTGCCCGAGAAAGCACCGCCGCCATGAGCACCACGTCCGCCATAGGTGTCAACAATAATTTTGCGGCCAGTAAGGCCTGTATCGCCGTGTGGGCCACCGATTACGAATTTTCCGGTAGGATTTACATGTAATGTAAAATCACCTTTGAAAAGATTTTTCACACGCTCCGGTGTATCGTCCGATTCAATAACACGCGGGATCAAAATGGTTTGAACATCGCTTCTGATTTGCTCAAGCGAAACGTTTTCATCGTGCTGTGTTGAGATCACAATGGTGTCGATGCGCTGTGCAATGCGGTTGTCGTCGTATTCGATGGTTACCTGCGACTTCGAATCGGGACGCAGATAAGTCATGACTTTTCCTTCTTTGCGAATGGCAGCCAGCTCCTGAACAAAGATGTGAGCCAATTCGACCGGCATGGGCATATAATTGTCCATTTCATCGCAGGCATAACCGAACATCATTCCCTGATCGCCGGCACCCTGATCTTCTTCCTTTTCGCGGTCAACACCCTGATTAATGTCGGGTGACTGGCCATGTATAGCGGAAATAATTCCGCATGAATTAAAGTCGAAGCGGTATTCCGGTTTGGTGTATCCAATTTTCTGTATAATGTTACGAGCTGTCTCCTGCTGATCAATCCAACCGGTGGTGGTTACTTCACCTGCCAGCACTACAAGTCCTGTAGTAACCAGTGTTTCACAGGCAACACGCGATTTGGGATCGTGCCGTAAAAATTCGTCAAGCAATGCATCTGAGATCTGATCGGCCACTTTGTCCGGATGGCCTTCGGAAACGGATTCCGACGTAAATAAAATTCCCATTGTCTTTCTTTTTGAAGATTAATAATTCGGTTCAAGAAGTGAATGGGTTTGATTGCGTGTGTGCGGCAAATACTTTTTAGCATTTTTTACCGTGGTTGCAAGCAATCAAATCTTTCCACAGCGCAAAATTACAATTTTTTTCAAAACGGGCAATAATTGATTTTAAAGCTTTCCAATTCAAAGGTGCTTCGCATCATCTTTGTCCCTGGGGCGGAGTTTATCCCGCCCAGCGGGGCCCAAGACTATTTAATTTTAGCGCTGTCGGCACAAAAGTTTTCGAAATTCATCCGCCGCAGCGGACAAACATCAAGTCGGAAATCTAAAATCGATATTCTTAAATCGGTTTGTGCCTTAGTGGCCTTATCCGCGCGCCCAAAGTGGTTGGAGACCACAAAAAAAGCCGCACAAGGCGGCTCTGAAAATATTTTGAATATAGACTTAGAATAAGCTGTTGTTTTTTCCTCCAAAATAGAGTTTGATGCCGCCCATGAAAGACCCAAAAGCATCATCGGATTTGGTAATGCCTTCGCGTGCATCGAGCAAATCGGTTGGAGTGTTGTACCATGAATACTCGCCATAGATAGAAAGCATCGGAAATACATTAATTTCAGTTCCAAATCCGAAAATATAAGTGAAGGCAATTTCGCGTTCTTCGACACCAACTTCGTTGACTACAATTGCTGTAGTTGCGACGCGTTGTTGTGAACGATAGAAAATAGCGCCTGCGCCCAGTCTACCATAAAAATCAAACGGAAGAAATTCACAGGATTTATTTGTAATATTGGTCAGTTTGAAAAAATGCGCCTGAAAATCGGCTGACAGCGCCCATAAATTGCAACTGAATGCCTGATCGGTGGGAGCGCCATCGGAGTAAAACATTTTAGTCCCGTTAAGACGACCGTCCAAAACTTCAATATTTGAGCTGAGTGCAGGACTCCAATGCTTTCCAAGGCGAATAGCATAACCGCCGCTGACTTCATTAAACTCTTCGATGAGATGAAAACCGTTGTATGAAGTAATGTCTGTATAAGGCAGGAGTTGTCCGCCGGAAACACCGACAAACCATCCTGTATTTATGTCATTACATTTTAATCCTTCAGAACTGCATTGAGCATGAATGTTTACAACAAAGATAAGACTACAGATAATCGTAATTAGGATTTTCATGGTGTTTGGATTTTAATGCACAAATGTAAAGATAAAAATCAATAACGCTGAATTCTCTTCATATAATCTTATTTTTGATGCATGAAGTATGAAAATTAAATGTGAAATCAGAGCTTATTGCAGTGGCGAATGACTTTTGCACCCAACGATTCCGTGTCCGCTCCTATTCTCATGTTATGTGCCCCCTGACATTTTACCGTCTGCCCGAGGAGGTTGACACTTTAGCATTGCTGACGTGGAATCGTCAGGGGCGAATGCCTTTTGCACCCAACGATTCCGTGTCCGCTCCTATTCTCAAATCAATGTCCGGCGAACGACAAAATGTTGGGTGCCCCCTGACTTTTTACCGTCTGCCCGAGGAGGTTGACGCTTTAGCATTGCTGACGTGGAATCGTCAGGTGGTTAGAGCTCCCTGCAAATAACAGATTAGAAAAAATGCTTTTTTAATTATTCAACTTTTTGTAGTTTTGTATAAACCAATTAATAAATGACTGAACCACTATTAGCAAACAAGTATTATCATATATTCAATAGAGGCAACAACAGCGACTCTGTTTTTAAAAGCTATGACGATTATTCATATTTTATTCACTTATATTCCATTTATGCTCATCCATTTTTTGAGACTTTTTCGTGGTGTTTGATGAAAAATCATTATCATTTTTGCGTTCGGGTGAAAAATGAAAACGAGTTTGAGAGATTTGACAAACGAAACCGATGGAAAATAGAACCTGTAATAAAATGGCAAATGTATTCTATCAATGAAATTCCACTGGAAAAACAAATAATTCCGAAACCGCATCGAATGTTGGGTTTTATGTTCGATGCTTATTCAAAATACTATAATAAAAAATATGATCGGACTGGTGTCGTTTTTGAAAGAGGTTTTGAAAAAAAACTGATTGAAAAGGAAGATTATTTGATGGAACTAATTACCTACATACATAATAATCCGGTTAAACATCAAATTTCGAAAGATGCTGGATTGTACCAGTGGTCGTCATATAATGAAATACTTAATAACAGCTCCGCCTTTTGCAATTCTGAGAAAATTATTCAGATGTTTGATTCAAAAGAGAACTTTGTTTTCATTCATCAATCAAAGCACGCTGATGAATAGTGTTGTGTTAGTTTAGTGTTGGTTAGTTCATATCCGCACCCAACGATTCCGTGTCCGCTCCTATTCGCAAATAATGTCCGGCGAACGACAAAATGTTGGGTGCCCCCTGACATTTTACCGTCTGCCATAGGAGGTTGACATTTTAGCATTGCTGACGTGGAATCGTCAGGGGCGAATGCCTTTTGCACCCAACGATTCCGTGTCCGCTCCTATTCACAAATAATGTCCGGCGAACGACAAAATGTTGGGTGCCCCCTGACATTTTACCGTCTGCCCGAGGAGGTTGACGCTTTAGCATTGCTGACGTGGAATCGTCAGGGGCGAATGCCTTTTGCACCCAACGATTCCGTGTCCGCTCCTATTCACAAATAATGTCCGGTACCGCCTGCAGCAGGATAAACTCCCGACAAAATGTTGGGTGCCCCTGTAGCAACATCAAAAATCGTAATACAAATTATTTAAACTTGTTCGGAAACCGAGATACAAAAATGTGCATTCGTTGCGATCAATTTCTGAGATAGCTACACGCTTCATCAATCCAAGCGTTAGATTCATGTTTGAGGCTGGATTTATCAGATAGCTCACGCTTGCATCAATTATATTCACCTCCGTTTTGTTACCTTGCCCAACATAAACTCCATACTCAAACGGGCGCGTGGTGTATGATTGCCAGATGTCGTTGCCATAATTGACTCCAGCACTATCGGCTCCGTAGACAATGAAATTGTATTTCAGCTGTGCGAAAAATCGTTTGTGATGATATTTAAGAATACTCACGTTTTCAATAAAATTCGCACCAAGCGGATGAGCCAGCGCTTCGTTGTAATGTCCGTAAGACAAAGTGCTGGTGCGACTTGAGTATGTATATGGCCGCACAAAATTCAACTCGCTCTGCAATGAAAGCCCGTTGAGACCTGCGATATCGAATGTGCGGAAACCAAGCTGCAGCGCAGATTTGTTGCCCCACCAGCCATCGCCTGAAAGAATTTCATGTACCTTGATTTCATCGAGCATGAATTGTGCATACAACATATTTTTCTTACGGAGTTTATACGAAGCATTTAATCCGATCAGCACATTGTCGGGCGAGCCGAGCGAAAATTCAACCGGGCGAAAGAATATTACGGGGTTCAGATAATTCACATCGAATCCGCGATGGCCGGTGCTGTCTTCGTTAATCCAGATTACTGCTTCGTACAATCCAAGCTGCAAGCGATTGTTCACAGCGTAGTTCAGAAAGTGAAAAGTGCCGTATTTTTTCTGATAGCCAATGTTGTAGCCATGCGGTACACGCAAGTCCTGGAACTGAGCATACATAATGCTGTACTTCAGTTTCCATGCTTCGATATTGAGTTTCAAAAATGGATAATTGAACGCATAATCCGACAAAAGCAATGATCGATATCCGTCGCCATAAAAGTTTTTCCCGTGTCCGGCCTGAATATTCAAATGTTTAGATGGTGCATAGGAAATATGTCCGCTTGAAAACCCATAATCAAAACCGTCGCTGTAAAAAGTACGGGCCATTCCCTGCCCCGGCACCATATGCGTGTTTCGGATGCGGGTATCGAGGAAATTTACAAAGGTCCCTTGATTTTCATAGAATGATGTGATGAATGAAAACTTAGTTCCAATGCTGCCTTGAGCCTGCACGCCGCGTGTACTAATAAACCGAAAATCTTCATCGTTCGAAAAATCTTTGCCTGGTTCGAAAGCAAATACCGGATCGATATCGAGATAAAAATCATCGGTGCGCACCTGGAAAAAATGTTCGTTGAATGCTTTTCGAAAAAGCCAGCTGTCGAATTTACGCCGTGCCGGATTGCTGAACAATACAGCATTTCGCGACGAGTCGAGATTATAAACTTTACTAACATCGGCTTCAACAAAGGGACGTATGTTGGTGTGAAACGAAACAGAAGGATCATACAATGCTTCTTCGATATCCGGGGTAAAGGCTGAATTCATCGGAAGCGTGAGTTGTTGCGCTTTTGCAGAGTGCGATGAAAAAACAATGAGAGATACAATTATAGAAATTTTGAAAATAGTCATGCCTGAATTATTTCCGCAAAGATAATAATACCAAATTGAAATTGTAGATAGTCCAAGGACGTACTACAAATTCAAATTTGGTTAATGCCGTTAGCAAATACAAATCAAGCAACAATCTGATTTTGTATCTTGGACTATGTTATAAGTAAACACGGTATAAGTTGACGTCAGTCATCATCAGCTGTCGGTGATAAACTTCAAAATTATTTTGTGCAATAAATCAAGAGTGTTTGGCTTTGTTTGAAAAGACTTTTTTTTCTAATAATCCGCCAAAGAAAAGATGCAACCTATGTTTCGACGGAGTTTATCCTGCTGTCGACATTTCGACGGAGTTTACCCCGCCGCTTTTACTCAGAAAAAGTCTGTTCGCCTGTCGAGTCTTCGACTCCGCTCAGACTGACAGGAGCCAAGATCAAATAAAATTGGCGGGACTCAGCATGGCAGCGGCGGGGCTCAGCGTGACAGCAGCTTTTCTGTCATTTTTTTCACGATAGTTATCGTGATAGGTTGCGAGGCGCGCATCACTGGATGTCTCAGGATGACAATGACTTTAATGTCATTTAGCATCATGCACCTCAGACCTGCCGGTCACTTTGCCTGAAATCCGTCGGGCCCATTTGGTCACAGGAATCAGATACCAAATCGTAGCAATGACAGTAAGTATGAGTATGATTTTCAAACTTCCCAAATGTTGCAATATAAATGCCAACACAATAAAAATTATGCTTGCGACCGAAATTATTAATGTGGCCTGCGGATGCGAATATCCAAGATCGAGCAACTTGTGATGCAGATGTCCGCGATCGGCTTTAAATGGCGATTGCTTCCGCAAAATACGGGCAGTCATCACCCGAATAGTGTCGTAAATAGGGATAAATAAAATGCCAATTGCCACGCCTGGAGCTGAATATATATGATGCTCGTTGCTCAACAATCGGTTTAGTTCAATAAAACGAATTGTGGCAACAGCAATCACAAAGCCAATGAGTAAAGAACCTGTATCGCCCATGAAAATTTTATTTTTTCCATTCGAAAGGTTATATCGAAGGAAACCAATGATTGCTCCGGCAAGCGAAAAACACATGATTGCATACACATAGTCACCTACCAGCGCAAACCAGGATCCCAAAGTAATTGCAGCAATATTGCCGAGCGACCCGGCCAATCCATCGATACCGTCACTAAGATTAAAAGCATTTATGATTGCAATGACAACGAAAAAAGAAAATAAAACACTAAACCAATAAGGAATTTCATGAATGCCAAAGAGGCCTTGAAAATCGCTGATGAAAAGATTTCCAAGAATCACGACCAGTAATGTTGCAAATATCTGAGCCAGAAATTTTTTGATAGGGGCCAGTACGAAAATATCGTCTTTCATTCCCATCAGGAAAATAACCAGACAACCTGCAGCTATAAAGGGTCGTTCGGGCAAAGGCTCATTACCCGAAAACACCAAATATGAAAACTTGAATCCTGCAAAAATAGCAAGTCCCCCAAGCGTTGGTGTGGCAATTTTGTGTGCTGATCGTTCATTGGGTTCTTCAAATAATTTTTTCGCATTCGATAAAGCAACAATAGGAGGAATGGTTGCCCAACTAACAATCAGTGCAACGGAAAAGGCGAAAACCAGCATCAGATAAAATGGTACTGAGTAAATGTCGAAAACGACAGGATGCGTTAAAATACTGTACATAATGCTATAGTAACTAAATAATCAATCTCTTCTGTAAATTTCATACCTATTGAGAAACATGCAAATGTAGACTTTTTTTTTGTCTCCGGCTAAATAATTTTTTTAAATATTCCCAGTGTTAATAAGATAAGCAGGCATGCTCATACACAATATATGTAAATACACCTATTAATACGACCTGTCCGGCTAAGGGTTGAACACGTTATAGTGCAATTCTCTGGTTTATGCATTCCGAATTCAGCACTCAGCATAGCTTTCGGACGTATTTTCTTCGCGAAATCGTGTGATTAATGAGTTTTGAAGGAAAGTTAAGGTTAAGACAAATATTGGGGTTGAGGGTGTTGTTCAATTCACGCATCAACATTGAACGATGCAATTGAGAGGCGCGTGCCCAATGTAGGGTTCAGCCACAAAGACGTGATGATTTATTTTTTACCTTCATGACTTCGTAGTTATATTCTGTCTCCTTCGATACAATGAAGCTTGAGAAGCATAATGCGAAATGCTTCATCACTGCTAATGACACTCTCGTATAAACAACTAAATATCAAGCAGAAGAGCAAAACCGATCTTCCATCAAATCAACAATCACCGATCTTTTATCCCAAGGGTGATGAGCGAAATGCTCCCCGAGGCCCTGCCATCACGTAAAACGTGATAAATCGGCTAATGTATATTGCGCTATCAACGCATCGGATGGAGCTTCACGTAAAACGTGACACGGTCGCAGCTTTTTTTGACGCCTTCGGCTCATAAAAAATCGCAAATCATCCGTCGCAGCGGATTCCGTGTTCAATATTCAAGGAGCCTAACTATTTTTGCCAAGTCTTATAATGGATTCTGCAACTTGGAAATCCAGCAAGGAGTCTACATCTACTGAACTTTCATCATCCATCGCAAATTTTCGAACTTTGTCAAATTCAGCAATGGGCCTGTTTGTCAGGGATTGGATGTTTATGAAATAAATTGCGCCATTGTATTCCCAAACCATCGGGGCCTCCTGTCTTCTGCTGAAATTTCCTTCTTTCGATTTCTTTAAAAAGCCATTTGACTGCTCTTCAAATAAATTAAAATATGGGTTTGCTTTACTCTCCCTAACTGAAACAACCATGTCGAGATCATCGCTCCAAAGCTGATGTGCTGCCAAAATATGGTGAGATACGCGCAAAGGACTGGTGGCCTGAAGTAAACAAATTTTTGAAAACGAACGATTTAAATGGTTCCTGTAAAAATCAATGGCATGAAGCAATACTTCCCGCGTGCCTGCAGTATCGGATGCCAATTCCGCCGGTCGGATAAATGGTACAGATAGACCATAGTTTTCAACAACTTTTTTTATTTCCATATCATCAGTGCTGACACAGATGTTGTTGTTCGATGTTACACCCTGCGCTGCATCTATGGTGTAACAAATCATGGGTTTGCCGTTTATTGGCAAAATATTTTTTCGTGGCAATCCCTTTGATCCACCACGTGCAGGTATAATAAAGAGTGTGTCGTTAATTTCCATCTTTCAAATGCTTCACAATTTCCTGTGCGTTTTTGTAATCCTGATGCTGACCAATATCAATCCAATAGCCAACTATGGGATTGTGGATGACCTTTTGTCCATCGAGAATTAATTGTTCCAACAGATCGGTAATATTGTAGTGCGTGTTTCGCGGAATTTTATTTAGAACCGATGTGTTGAGAATATAGATGCCGGCATTGGCATAATCGGTATAAACCGGCTTTTCTTTCAGCCCCGTAATCTGTTCGTTGATTGTTGTAAAAATTCCCAGCGGCACTTTGGTTGTGTATGGAACGCTTGCTACGCCTGCCGCAGCCTGATGCTTCATGGTGTTGATGAACAGATCTTCGAAATCGGCATCGGTAAAAAGATCGCTGTTCATCAGAAGAATGTGTTCCGTGTCGAAACGATTTACCAGCGACAGAGCGCCGGCTGTACCCAGTGGCACGTCTTCCCAAACGTATTCTATTTGAATTCCCTTGGCTGAACCATCACCAAAATAATCGACAATTTGTTGCCCAAGATATTTAACGGAGATATAAAATTTTTCAATTCCAAAACTTATCAGGCGATCAATGTTGTGTTCAATGATAGGCTTGTTGCCCAGTGGCAGCATTGGTTTTGGCGTTTTATCTGTCAATGGAAGCAGTCGCTCCCCTCTTCCACCGGCCATTATCATGCATTCGAGCGGAAGGATGCTTTTTCGTTTTTTAAGATCATAGACCTTTACAATCTGACCAGCATCGTTGAGTAGCGGTAATAAACGAATTCCTTTGTCGCGGGCTTTTTTGAAATCAAGAATGCTGAATCCTTTATTTACTCGGTGAAACGATGTCAACATAAATTTATTGACGGAATCTGTCAACAGCAAGCCTTTGATGAAACCACGACGAATGTCGCCATCAGTAAGCGTTCCGACAAGTTGCTGTTTTTCATCCACAACAAATAAAGTCAAAGTGCCGGGAATACTGTTCATCTGTTTCAGGGCATCGAGAACAGGTGCTGTTTGCAGTATAATATTTCTGGAAAAATCGTTCATTGAATTACAAATTAATTCTTACGCGTTGTTTTCTCTGAGCTGGAAATCGATATTGTAAAATTGTTTTTTCAGTTCAATTTTATTCGTTTTCTTCAAAATATTCAGAATCTTTTCGGCTGCATTTCCTTCGCCAAAAGGATTGGATACCGGTAACGTTTTATCAAATTCAAAAGCCTTCTCCAACGCTTTGCTGATCTCGTTTTTCGATGGTTTGCAACTAATAACCGAACGACCCATGATGCGTCCTTTTTGCCTGTCGCCAATGTTTATGGTCGGCACATTGAACGAAGGTACTTCGATGATTCCGCTGGATGAATTGCCGACAACCGCATTCATAAATGGGATGGCAGACAAATAGCGCAACTGTCCCAACGATGTAAAAGCAATTGCCTTGTGAGGATTTTTACTTACAAATTCATCAATCATCTGGATAATGATACGTCCGTCTTTGTCGGAGTTGGGTTTGGTGAAAATCAACAAGGTATTATCCAGTTCATTCAGCGCATCCAGCAGTTGTTGAAATTGCTCGTGAGCTGTTTGTTTTTCCAAAGTAACCGGATGAAATGTTATCAGAAGATTTCGCTCCAATAATTTTTTTTCAATGGATTCTTCAAAAGCTGATTGGTCCAGCAGATTCAGCCTTTTTATATTATCCAGACCCATGGCCCCGACATTGAAAACCGTTGCAGGTTGTTCGCCCAACTGGATCACTCTTTTACGATATTCATCGGTTGCCGTAAAATGCAGGTGGCTCATTTTTGTGATTGAATGCCGGATAGCATCGTCGTAGGCGCCTTCGGTAAGTTCTCCGCCGTGGATATGTGCAACCGGAATTCCGGCAATTAAAGCGGCCTGCGCTGCAGCAAATATTTCGGTCCTGTCGCCCAGCAAAACAACAATCTCTGGCGCCAATTCTTCGAACGTTTCAGCAAAAGAAAGAAGGGCGAGAGAGTTTGATTTTGAAATGCCGACAGCAGTATCAGACGACAAAAGAATTTCCATTTTTTTTGAAATGGGGAAGCCGTCTTTTTCAATTTGCTTCCAGGTGAGTCCAAACTCAGGCGACATGTGCATTCCGGTAACGAGGAGTTGAAGCTCCAGCGCGGGATCTTCGTGTACTTCCTTAATCAGCCAGTAAAGCAGACCATATTCAGCGCGGGTTCCGGTTACAATACAGATTCGTTTCATTCGTTTTTAAATTTCAATGAGTTCATCCAATTTGAAATCCCGACTGGAAATCAGACCAATCACATCATCCCATTTCATCGGACTGATGCCGTTTCCAGGACGTTTTACGGTCAAATTTTCTTCTGAAAATATTTCTCCTTTGCGAATGTCTCTCGCGGCCACAATACTTTTTCGTGCAACTGCAATATTTTTAATTTCACCCGGACCTGGTTCCTTTATTCCTGAACCAGAAATGGCTTTTTCAATATTTCGGATGGCATCCACCATTTGCTTCAATTCAGCCGGCTCCAGCGATGCCTTGTGATCGGGCCCTTCCATATTTCGGTCGAGTGTAAAATGTTTTTCAATGACACAGGCGCCCAAAGCGACCGCTGCAACAGGAACTTCGATACCATTGGTGTGATCGGAATATCCGACTTTTACGCCCAAAGCTTCGCGCATATATTCCATGGCTTTCAGGTTTACATCCTCCATGGACGTTGGGTATTCAGTATTGCAATGCAACACTGTGATTTGATCTTTCGGCACACCGTTATCAATCAGGACAGAAAGAGCATCATTAATTTCATCCATGTTTGCCATTCCGGTACTCATTATCACTGGCTTTTTGCGGCTGGCAATGTGCTTCAGATAGGGCTTGTTCGTAATTTCTCCCGAAGGAATTTTGTAAAAAGGAATGTTGAGTTTTTCCAGAAAATCAATACTGTCAATATCAAAACCGGTAGATAAAAATTGAATGTCCCATTTTATGCAATGCTCGATTAATTCGTAGTGATTTGCTTCGGTTAATTCTAATTTTTTGAGCATCGAGAATTGAGAGTCATCACCATCACCGATGTTTGCTTTCTGGTAATCCGCTTTCCTGGCTGATTTGCTCACCAGAGAGCCAGCCTTGAAAGTCTGAAACTTCACAAAATCAGCTCCGGCCTGAGCAGCTGCCTCAATCAGTTGCTTCGCAATTTCAATGCTGCCGTTATGATTCACGCCGGCTTCGGCTATGATTAATGTGTGTTGCATATATTACCCGATATTTTTTAAAGGATTTCCAATATAAACACCCGGCTTGTCAATGTTTTGCAAAACCACTGAACCGGCAGAAATAACTGCGTGTTCAGAAATATTGATATTGTTTGCAACAACAGCATTACTGCCAACAAACGAATGAGAACCAATATTTACCTGACCATTGATGCAAGCTCCGGTTGAGATGTGACAGAACTCGCCCACCCGGGCTTCATGTTCAATCAACGATTTTGTATTAATGATGCTACAACAACCAATTTGCGCCGCAGCATTGACTATGGCCTGATGCATAATTATGGATCCTTCACCAATTACTGAATGCCTGCTTACATGCGCCATAGGACTCACAATCACGGGTAGCTGGCCGCCTGCATTTTTTACTTTACTGTAAATGCTGCTTCGAACATCGGAAGTTTTGATTTGACCAACTGTGATCAGAAAATTGGGACAGGTTTTTACCAATGCGACAATATCTTCATCATTTCCGATTACGTCGTAACCCAACACTTTGGTTCCAAGTTTTTCGGGCTGGTCAATAATGCCTATAATTTCATACTGGGCTGTTTGTTCAACAACATCGATGCATGAAATGCAATGGCCGCCACCGCCAACTAATATGATAGGTTGCTTTTTCATTTGAGTATTGCGCTGCTCGTTATATTCACCAGACGATCCGAATTCCATTCTGCATTTTTTTTATAGTCATGCGATTCATGAGATAAAGTTTTTTTCGAGTATTTCCCAGTAGCCGCCTTTTTCAGAACCTATTCTTTTTAGTTTGTTCATTTGCTTCAATTTATCAATGTCACGCCTTATCGTTCTGGTAGAGACCTTCAGCATTTCAGCCAACTCTTTCAAAAGAATCCGGTTGTTTGCCTGCATTAATTGAAGAATTGATATTTGCCTTTTATCGGGGACATTATCGGGGACATTATCGGGGACATTGTCGGGGACATTGTTTTGTATATTTGATTTTTTATCATTGTCTGGCCTTTCAATAGTAACCATAATTCCACCCATTGTGGTTTCAAAAACCGGAATATTTAAACCTTCATTTTTGAAGCCATTGGTTATTTTAGCAATGCCCCGCCCCCATGATTCAATAAAACCTGCTTTAAAAAAAACATCAGCTATATTCTTATTAAACGGCCGTGAAGGGTGTTTTCCAAGCAGTGTTTCGATGGTAAAATCATCGGGCAATCGGCCTTCGTTCCAAAGAATTAATTTGTCGTTATACACACTCAACTGGATTGGAGCCCCGGTATAATCTTTATGGATAATCGCATTGAATATTAATTCGCGTAATGCCATTTCAGGTATCTCAAGTTTTTCGATGCGTTGCAAGCCTTCATAACTTATTGGAGAGACAAGGTATTTTGTTTTAAGTATTTCCATTACCTTGTCGGCCATTTGCAAGATATTGCCTTCAACAAAGTCTTGGTAACGCAAATCGTCGTCGCTAGTTATAAAACGGCCAATTTTAAATGACACCGATGGGAAAAACTTTGAAGGTTTCATGCCAAATAACAATAAAGCCGCATTTTTAAGTTTATTGCCGTGGATTATAAGGTTTAGGTTTTCAAGGGTGGTTCTTAAATCTTCTTTGCCATTGTGGTTGGTTAAACGCTTACAGCTTGCGGCTTTTTTGAAGAAATAGGAAATCGCATCCGGATCAATATCGGATAAAGTAGCGTTTTCACAAGGCAAATCATCCCATGTTTTTCCTAATCGCTTTAACAGAAACTGTTGCAATGCCGACCCTTTGATTTCTTGCTTTGTACTCCCTGAACGATAATGATATACTCCTTTATATGAAATTGGCACACCCGAAGGAGATACAATGATTTCAATGTAGGGCTTACTTTCCTTTTGTAATAAATTAACATCGGCAATGATTCCCAAATAATTGACAATTTTATTTGGAATATCTTCCATTAATTTACGTGCATTGCTTAAACCAACAGCTTTTCCAGTATCATCAAAGCCAATACAAATTTTGCCGCCGGAAGCGTTTGCAAACCCGGCAACCCACTTGAGGTATTCGTCTTTCCAGGTTTGTTTGTATTCTATGTTTTGGCTTTCATTCATTCTTTACATGATTGCGCTGCTCGTTATATTCACCAGACGATCCGAAATCCATTCTGCATTTTTTAAATCGGCACATTGCGCATTTTTAAACATGGGCAAACGGTTTATCAGTTCCCATGCCGGCCGCGTCATTACGCCATGATTGTTGGTATAAGACAAAAATTCATCGCGTTCTTTGCGGTCGTTTAAGAAAATGGCATTGAGCCAGTAATTTGATTTTGCATTTTCAGGTTCAGTGAAAAAACGGATTCCAATCTGCTGAAAAAAAGTTTTGTATTGTAAGGCCAATGCTCGTTTTGATTCCAGAAACCGTTCAATCTGCTCGAGTTGTGCCACGCCCATGGCCGCGTTGATGTTTGGCATGCGATAATTGTAACCGATTTCATCGTGCGCAAATTCCCACGGATGAGGCACCTTGGCCTGTGTGGTGATGTGTTTTGCTTTTGCTGCCAATTGTTCATCGTTGAAAAGAAGCATGCCGCCACCACCGGTGGTGATGATTTTGTTTCCGTTGAAGCTCAGTATACCTGATTGGCCAAAAGTGCCGGTGTGCTGACCTTTGTAATAACTGCCCATGCTTTCTGCAGCATCTTCGATTAATGGAATATTGTATTGCTTACATACGTCGGAAATTTCATCAATCCGGCATGGGTGACCAAAAGTATGCATGGGAACGACGGCCGCGATTCTTTTTTTCGTTTGTTTATTGTAGCATCCTTCTGATCGCAATTCAGCATTTTCTTCCAGAAAACTTCGGAGTGCATTTGGGCTCAATCCCATTGTATCCTGATCGACATCAACGAAAACCATGGCTGCACCACAATAACTGATGGCATTGGCGGTGGCAATAAAACTCAATGGCTGGGTAATCACTTCTTCATGCTGCCTGACGCCTGCAAGCATCAGCGCAATGTGCAGCGCATTGGTGCCGTTTACACAAACCACTGCTTTTTTCGCACCTGTAAAGCGGGCCATGTCTTCTTCGAACTGATCAACAAATTTTCCAACACTCGAAACAAAGGTTGAATCAATGCATTCAGAAATATATTTTTTTTCATTGCCGATGAACACTGGCTCATGCAGGGCAATGAAACCTTCGGGTTTATTGTAGGTTGTGCGGATAAATGAAACGACTTTTTCAAATTTTTCCATCATAATCACATTTTTGAATCCAGATATTTACCCTTCTCGATATAGCCGAAATCCGGAATCATCTCGAAAAACAAATCCACCAGTTGTTGCCGGGTCCATTTTCCATTCTCTTTAAAATTTTGAATGGTATTTGTAAAATGGCTGATCAGGTTTGCATCAAACAATGCATCGTTCTTTATAATTCCAAGGCTAATGTAGCGATTTAAATCCAGCATTTCATTCTCGGTAAAAAATTCCTCAAAATCCTTTTCTCCGGTCGTATCGCTGGGTGTGAACAAACAGGGCCATTGTCGCTTATCGGGCAATGTGTTTGCAAGTTCCCGTGCTTCGTCTTCGGAATTGCACAAAAATGGCTCAAAGCCTTTGCTTTTTAAATAACGAACGGCAATTTCGGAGAATGTTATCAGATGCAGGCTCTCACTTAATTTTGGAAAAAATATATCGCGGTTTTCGCCAAAAATGCACGACATCAGACAAAGTTCACCCGATTCTTTGGGGATTACGAAGTATCGTTTCACATCGCTGGGAGCCACAATCGGCTGTCGTTTTTCGATGCGCTGATTAAAACCATGAAGCAAGGAGCCATCGGAGAAAGCCACATTGGCAAAACGTGCCGTTGAAAAGCTGATTTGCTCGCTTTTTTGCATCAGATACATTTCCATGATTCGTTTCGATGCACCCATCATGTTGGCCGGGTTGGCAGCCTTATCGGTAGAAACGCAAAAATATTTTTTTATCCCTTTTTCAATTGATTGCTGAATTGTTTTTTCGGTATTGAAAACATTCACATCAATCATTCGCATGAGCGTGTAAGGATCTTTCTCGCTGCGCACATGCTTCAATGCTGAGAGATTCAGCACGTAATCGTAATTTCCGTCATTTTCCCAGAAAGCATCGTACATGCACGATCCGATATCGATGGCAAATGTTTGAAAATCACCGTCAATATAACCAAACGAGCTGCGGATATCGCGCACCAGTTCCACCAAATTGTTTTCGCTGATGTCTACAACGTGTAGCTTTCGGGGTTTGCGTTTGAAAATTTCTTTAGTGACGGCCTGGCCGATAGAACCAGCACCACCAATGATTAAAAACCGTGAAGAAGAAACGATTTCAGACAATTCAGTTTCATGATTACCAATATCGTCGGTAAACAGTTCTTTATTTCTTCCGATCAATTGCAGCAAATTCATATTCAAATCTTTCAGGAAACCAATTCGACTGATATTTTGTAAATCAATAATATTGATTGTTCAAAATTAAGAAATTCTTTCTGGTTACGAAAACTATAATTCAATTTGAGGTTTTGTTTGAGTTTGAGCGGCCGTAAGCCTAACATCATAAAATACGGCAAATCCACGCGCTTCGCTGGTCTTCCGCGAATTATTCACTCATTATATTGTTTTAAGAGGTGTTCATGAGCTCAGCGCCTTGCAGTCGCTTCGGTTACGCTAATGGACGCGAAAGATTTTGCTTCCCTCAGCAGGTCTTATTGACGCAAATCCGCCAGCATCAGTCACTGGCGTGACATGAAGGGCGGACATGTTCGAATCCGCCTTCATCTGCGATGAAGACTGATTCCGTTGTGTATAATATTTTTACTCAGCGTTTATCGGGATATTGTATTCAATTATTTTCGCGTTATTCCGCGTCTGATAAAATGCCACAAAGGGCACAAAGCCACCAACTTTTTTTTGTGCCTTCGTGTCTCAGTGGCAAAACCTCAGCGAATGAAGCCCGTTTCAGAAATTCCTTAGCATAAAGCTTAAGATTTTGTGGATGTAATTTTCACCGCTCTTTAAGCCTTAAACATTAAGCCTTAAGCGTTAGTAATATTCCGCGTTACTCCGCGTCTAATCTCATGCCCTAAGCCGCATGCGTCATGCTTCATGCGAAAAATGCTTATGAAATGGTTCAACCAAAATATTTTTACCCGCAACATGAAATGAATCCTGTTGATCAGCGGTAATGATTCTGGCTGTTTTAATGCCGAAAAATTCCATGGCCTCAAGAAGTCCGTTCACTTCCCGGTCTGTATTATCTTCATCCAGTTGCCAGCAAACCTGATAAAGTGAGGTGATTTTACCTTTTTCTGCAATGGCAAAATCACATTCTTTTCCTTCATTGAAATAGAAAATCTCTTTGTGCTTTCTTCGTAACTCAATAAATACCAGGTTTTCCAGCAAGCGGCCATAATCATCACTGAATGAAACCGAGTTGGCCCGGATAAATCCATTATCAATGCAATAGACCTTCCTTGGATTAACAATCTGTACCTTGTTTGAATAACTGAACTTCGGTACAAAGAAAAATAAATAGGCGTCGGCAAAATACGACAGATACTCCATGATGGTAGATGCCGACTTTATTCCGAATGTCTTTCGCAGACTGTTTCCGCTCGCTGGCTTTCCTGCATTGGTAACCAGCCACACCGCCAGCTGACGCAATACCGTGCTGTTTTTTATATTATAACGGATGGCTATATCACGGGCAATAATATCATTAAATGTCTGCATAAGTACATCGGGCAGATTGGTTTTAATATATTCGGGAAAGCCGCCCCCTTCCAAATATTTCATCATGGACGACTTACCTGCTTTCCGTTTGGTGAAAGCAAGAAATTCCGTGTACGAAAACGGAAACAACTCTTTCGATATATGCCTTCCGGTGAGTTTGCTCCCTAACTCAGTACTGAGCATGGTGGCATTTGATCCGGTAATGAAAATCCTGTATCCTTCATCCAATCTGAAACGGGCAAATTTCTCCCATTGATCGACCAGTTGAACTTCATCGAAGTAATAGGCCTTTACTTTCTTTTCTTTGCCGATATCATGCAACCGGTTCATATCGCTTATGTCGAAGCCGGCCAGGCGCGGATCTTCAAAGTTCAGATAAATGCTTTCCGTTTTTTGGGATTCGTGAATCTGCTGCAAAACGGTGCTTTTCCCACAGCGCCTTATACCGCAGAGTATAAAGGCGTGACTGCTTAATCGCTCATAACCGCTTACCTTTCTCAATAATCCGGTATTGATTGAAGCCAGCCGTTCCTTTTGTGACTTTATTACCTGTTCTATTACGAGTCTGGATATCATGGAATGAATAGTTTTCGTTTACAAAGATAACTATTTTTCGTTATAAACGCAAACTAATGTTTGTTATTAACAAACACTTTGTCATTATATGATTTCTGAAGCACGTTTCATTGGCGTACTGAGTTCCCGGTCACCGATTGCGTTTCAGCTTCTGATACCGTGCCGGGATCTCCTGGAAAACCTTCGAAGACGCAGCATCTTCTTCGTCCACAGATTATTCGTTCATTAAATTATTTTCCAGCGGTACTCATGAGCTCGCGCTACGCGCTCGGTTAACGCAGATGTTCACAGATTAAAATCGTAAAATTCCCTCAGCAGCCTATTCAATTGACGCAAATTCGAATCACCCTTCACCTGCGGTGAAGACTGATTCAGTTGTATCGCGCAGAGCTCGCAAAGTCGCAGAGAGATTGGCCACAAGGGCGCCAAGACATCATGATATAAGATATTAGAGTTTTGATTTGAGATTTGAGAGCTGATGTTGGATTTGAAGGTCCTTTCTACTTTATGAACATTCTACTTTATGAACTACTGAGTTCCCGGCCGGAGCTTTCGAATCATCCCGCCGAAGCGGGACAAGTTCCCAAGAAACAAGGAATTCTGAAGTAAGAAGTAAGTTTTGAAGTGAATTTTACTTCATCTCGCGATAGCTATCGCGACTCACTTCCTTGTTCAGCGTTCAGAGTTCATGGGAGCCGGGGTCTCCCCGAAAACCTTCGCCGCTGCGCCTCTTTTCTTCCGCGAATGACACGAATCTCCACGAATGGATTAAGACCACAAGTACTGCATATTGACGCAAATGCAAAACAAGCTTCATCTGTGATGAAGCCCGTTTTAGATTGTACAATAAAAATCTTCCGTGCCTTCGTGGCTCAGTGGCGAAATTCCAAACTTCGCCTTTAAACTTTCTACTTTATAAACTTTTCACTTTTCTGGTGCGAAGCACATCGTAAATAAAAGTTGGCCCCGACACAAAGGTCCTTCACGCTCAATAAAGCAGGCCAAACATCCACAACGGAATAACGTTGCTGTGGCCGGATTCCAGATGATCAGCGGCGACGTAGGCATGAGGAATTCCGCGAATTTGCCGGTCATTCTTCGATCGGCCACCAATCTCAAAAACATAACGGCCGTCCACCAGAAAATCGCCTTCAGCAGTATATTCCACGCGATGTGCATACTCAAGCTGGTTCATAAAATAGGTTTCGCGCAGACTGCCGGTATTCACTTCTTCGGGTGCAAAAGCATACATGAAATTCGTGTTTTCAAGAAAAATTTTGTCGGGCTTCTGCAGGCGACTGATTCCTTTTGAATCACGATAAAGGTTTCGGGTCAGGTGGGCTTCTCTGAGGAAGAAAAGATAGGTTGAAAGGGTATTCCGGTTAATGCCGATCTTTTCGCTCAGTTTGCTCACATTGGGTATAAAAGGTGCTGTCTCAGAAATGACCTGCAGCAGTTGTTTGATTTTTGACACATACTGAATCTCCACCTTCCTGAGCAGGGGAAGTTCAATTTCCAGGATCATATTGGCCACCTCACCGATGCGTTGAAAATACAGATCGGCGCCTTCAGTGAAAAAGGGGTAGTACCCTTGTTTGAGATACACCGGAAAATGTTTCAGTGGCCGGATGACTTTATTGATTTCGCGGGCTATTTCCACATGTCCTTTCAAAAGGTCATGCAGCGATACTATCGGAAAATTGTGATCCAGAGTCATATTGAGGTACTCCCTGAACGAAAGACCCTGCATAGAATAAACCACTGCGCGCCGGCTAAGGTCGGCCCGGGCATTCAGAATTTCAAGCAGGGATGAACCTGTAAAAACGATCTTCAGTTTTGGAAAATCATCATACAGATTTTTCAGGACGATGGACCAGTCGGGGTACTTATGCACTTCATCCAGGCACAGATATCGACCGCCTTTCTTCTCGAAATCGTCGGCCAGATCCAGCAGCGAATGACTGGCAAACCACAGGTTGTCGAGGCTGGCATACAAAACTTCATCAGGATCCTTGCGTATGCTGTTTAAATGCTGCAGCAGCAAGGTGGTTTTCCCCACTCCCCTGGCACCCCGTATCCCAATCAAACGGGCATTCCAGTTAATGGAATCCATGAGCCCACGGTTAAAGTCGGTGGACACATTGTTGATTCTGCGTTCCGATCGCTCGTATAGTTCGTTCATAATTGCTTAATAGAATAAGCAAATATAGTCTTTTTTTGCTTAATGTGGTAATAAAAAGTGTTTTTTTGAAAGGCGGGAATCTAAAATCAACACGTATTTTTCTTTTATCCGCTTTTATCATAGATTTATTCAGATGTTTCAGCGTTCTTCCGCGTCTAATGTCGTGCCTTAGTGTCTTATATGTTTGTATTTTGAAACAGAAAAAGCAAAATATCAATAAATTTGACTTTGAGGGGGCTTGTGTAAAAGCACTGTGATGCTGTCACTGAGAGACCCCCAAATGTCAAATCCAATACGTGGTATATCTTGATTTCCAAAAATCGCATTTGATAAGAAAGTATCATGATTTGACAATTTTAAAACTAAAAACAACCGTCAATGAAACAGAAAAGTATTTTTATGGGAATTGATGTCAGTTAAGGATATGCGGATTTCTGCATCCTGTCATCGACCAGAGAACCTTTGGAACCTGATTTTCAGCTCGATGATCAAAGAGATGGGCATCAACTTCTTAAGGAAAAAGTTACTTCATTGCTTTCTCGTTCAGAAGACGTTTTTGTAGGGGTTGAAAACACGGGAGGATATGAACGCAATTGGATTAACGCGCTTCATGCAATCAGAAAAACAAATTCAAAACTGCATGTGTTCAAGTTTAATCCCAGAGCAGTAAAATATCAGATACAAAGTCTGATGAAGACTGTTGTTGATGATGGCGTTAGTGCATATGGCATTGCAATTTACATGATTAACAACCATAATCTGAGAGAAAATGACTGGGAAAAAAGTACCAATCAGAGCGAATATGAAAGAGAAATGCAGCTTTTGTACAGCATGATTCAAGCTCTGATTAAGCAAAGAACAGCCAAACTCAATCAGCTTGAAAAGCTTTTGTATGGCGCTTTTCCTGAGATATTAAAGTACGTTAAAGACTCGGTGCCAGCATGGGTTTTGAGACTAATCGAAAAGTATCCGGATGCAAAAGCTGTCGCAAAAGCAAAAATTGAAGGGCTGACAAAGATCAAGGGCATCAGCGAGAAAAAGGCGACTGTCCTTAAACAACTGGCAGTAAACAGCGTAGCATCATTACAGGGTGACATCACCCGAAAAATTATCTCACAGTACAGCCAGGATATAATGTATCTGAACAATGAAATAGATACATACAAAGCAATGCTGGTCTCTGTTTATAAGGACACTCCGGAATTGAAAGTGATCAATACCGTGAAAGGCATCGCTGATTGGACTGCCACATCGTTTTTGATTGAAATCGGAGATTACAAAAGATTTGGATCTACAGATCAGCTTGCATCTTTTTATGGTGTAAATCCATCTTTCAAACAAAGTGGTGATGGCCTTTACAAAGTAAAAATGAGTAAACAGGGAAGTGCAAAAATGAGGGCGGTTTTGTACCTTATTGCGCATAATCTTGTTATACATAATCAGTACTTCCGCGATATATATGCCAAGCACAAAGCCAAGGGTAAAAAGCACAATGCCGTAATGGGCATACTTATGCATAAGGTACTTCGGGTTTTGTGGGGAATGCTGATGACCAACACTCCATTTACTGAAAAAATCGATCTTATAAACCGGCAGAAATCAGTTGATAGTCAGGCAAACAATCACCCCATCAGTGAACGTGCCCGCAGATACCAGCCCCTTAATCTTGACGCTCCAATATCCAGGTCAAACTCTAAAAAAAGAAAGGCTATTCTCACGCCTCAATCATCAACAAAGGATGAATCATGCGAGGTCTTGGAGAATAACCCAGTGCAAACTTAAAAAAAGTTTGCGAATTTTTTGGAAATTAACGGTATATCTCAGTGGCAAAATTCCAAACGTCTGTTTTTTGTCCACAGATTAGCGCAGATTTACACAGATTAAAACCGTGAAATTTCCTCAGCAGGTCCTCCGATTTGCGCAGATACGAAACGGGCTTCATCTGTGATGAAGCCCGTTTTAGATTGTACAATAAAAATCTTCCGTGCCTTCGTGGCTCAGTGGCGAAATTCCAAACTTCGCCTTTATAAACTTTCTACTTTATGGACTTTCCACTTGCTTTGGTGCGTAGCACATCGTAAATAAAAGTTGGCCCCGACACAAAAGTCCTTCTCCACAATCTTCGCGGCTCCATCAGCAACCGGCTAAACCACTCAAGCCCAATGCTGATCATCCATTCGGGCGGGCGCTTGGTGGTGCCGGCATAGAAAAAACGGCGCCCAAAATAATCTTCCGGAGGCCGTCTTTTGGAGAGATATTAAAAATCTATTATCTTATAATTCTTACCACCGGAACCCGCTCCCAATCAATGTTTTCAAGGAATGTAAAATTATGGTATCTAGAAAATATTGCAATCTTTAAGCTTTAAAACATTATGAGCTAAACGTAATCCAAATTAAAACAATTCAGCATATTTATTCGAAATGTTTTTCCATGTATATCGTCTATGCGCAATCGATGACATTTCACTCGATAACTTTTCTGTTTGCTCTTTATCCAGTTTTGAAATAATTCCGAACAAATCAGTTTCATCTTTGAAGTATAATGCCTTCTCTTCTGTTGTGAAATGATTGGTTGTTACATCAAAAGCTATAATTGGCAAACCTAAACACATGGCTTCAACCAACGATGGAGCTGTTCCGCAAAAAGAGTGACTATGTATGTATAAATCAGCATTACTTCTGATTGCATCAAGTTCTTTTTGGTCATAAACCGCATCCTGCAAAAACAGATTTGGAAAATGTGAATATTTGTTTTTCAACGCTCTACCATATTCAAATTTGTTGTAGTTTGAAACAAGAACCAGATTTCTTTCTGGCACTTTACTATACGCTTCTAAAAGTAGATGCAAATTATTGTCAGCCTGCGCGCGCGAAACACTTACATCATAGTCATTGGCAAGAAACGGATATTTATTTAATAGTTGCTTGTCAATCTGAATTTTTTCAGTGTGATCTCCACCATATTCAATGAGGGTGCTATTTTTTTTATAAACGTCCTTTATATAATTACAAAAATGCTGGTTGTCTGCAACAATTGAAGTGGCATTTCGAATAGCAATTTTCTCCGATAACTTCAAATGCCAGCTTCCAATCTTACCCCATTTATTTCTTTTCCACTCCAATCCTCCAAAATTTATAACTGTGTTCGTTTTCTTAAAGAGCCTGAAAAAAGGAAGTATCATGCATCCACCGGTTCCAAGAATTAAGAGTGAATCATATTTGAACCAACTCAAAGCAATTGATACTATGTCGTAAATTATACTTTGAGCTCCATTAGCTTTAAATGGCAAATAGCGGAGTTTGCTGCCATTATATTCTTTTATTCTCTTTTCCTTGGGAGCTTTTTGACAAAAAACAGTAATGTCAAAGTCTTTGCTTTTTTCAATAGTCAAATAATTTACCAGCGTTTCAAATCCACCATAATTGGCTGGTAAGCCAACACTTCCAATTATAGCAACCGTTTTCTTTCTTCTGCTATTCATCAATCAATATATCCCTGATAATAATTCTCAACATATTCTTTCAACGAAACTTTCCAATCGCGCATATGATTTACGCCTCTCAGATCGAGCTTCTTTGTGAGCAAGCGCTCTGAATCAGGCCTTGCAGCAAAGTATTCTCGTTTGAAATATTCTGAAGTAACTACATCTATCTTTACAGAATCTTCAATTTTTAGAATTTTCAAAAGTTCCTGTGCCACTTCAAGGCGGCTGGTTTGACCACCGCACACACAATTATACAATCCCCAAAATTCCTTTTCAATCAATTCTTTAACGGTTCTAGCAAAATCGTGGGTATATGTTGGTGTCCCATCTTTATCATTCACAATATGAAGTTCTCTTTTCCCTTCCTTCAGCTGCTTCATTATTTTCTGAATGAATTTTTTGTCTTTTTTTGGACCTGAGCCCATCATCCAGCCAGCTCTGCAGATAACATAGCGTCTTGCATTTTCAACTACAAACCGCTCTCCCATATATTTAGAACGAGCATACACCCCCAGTGGATTTGGCGTATCCCAATCATCGTAAAGCTCCTTATGACCATCGAATATTCCGGCAGTTGAAATATACAACAAGGGTATATCGAGTTTGTTGGCTAAATATACAGCATTTTCAACCGAAGTAGTATTAGTCTTGTATGTGTCGGCTACATTTTCTTCGCAAAATTCTAGATCGGTGTATGCACCCAAATGAAACAAATAATCGGGGTTGAATTCCTTGACATCTTTTTTGTATGCATCATAGTCTCTGAAATCGAGAAATGAGAGCCAATCTTCATTCACATCCTTATCCGTGCATTTAATGTCATAATCATTTCTGAAGCAATGATAAAAAGCTTCACCAAGCATACCGCCGCAACCGGCAATGTAGATTTTCTTTTTCATCTTTGTTATTAGATTTGTTTTCTGTATTTAATCACTTTTGCAGGCACACCTCCAACAATAGAATATGGAGGTACGTCCTTTGTAACTATACTGCCTGCCGCAATGATACTGTTCTTCCCAACCGTTACTCCATCAAGAATAGTAGCTTTGGTTCCTACCCAAACGCCATCTTCAATTGTAACACCTTTCCTTGTTTCACCCTGGACAGAAACAGGCAAATCAGGATTCTCGAAAATGTGATTCTCGGAAAACACTGAAACATTGGGGCCAAAAATTACATTGTCGCCTATAACAACTTTTCCTCTGACCTGAATAAAGCAATTTTGTGCAATACCAACATTATTTCCAATAATCAATTCTACACCTAAATTTCTGATTACTCCTGTACAATCAATAATAGTGTATTTATGAATGGAAACATTATTTCCAATGGTTACACCGCCTCTAGATAATGCATTTATTTCTACGTAATCGCCAATAATAATCGATTTCCCTAATCTGATTCTTGACTTTGATCTAATTTTGACTTTCTTTCCTTTGAAAATAACACCTTTTGATTCTTTCAGAAAAGGTCTTAACAGGCTTCCTCTAATAGCTTGACAAAATCGGATTTTTAATTCAATAATTATATCTGAATTATTTAGTGCCGGATCAATTTGATAACCAACACGCCCCATTTTTTGAATTATTCGGGTTATTAGTTTTTTAATCATGTAATGCGGATTTATAAATATTCATCAACGCTTTATAATGAGCATCCTCTGAGAAATTCTCAGTTGCAAAATCAAACACGGTCTTTGATATTTGATTATATTCTACATTTGACATTTTCATTGCCTTATCAATGGCAGTCATCATTGAACTCTCATTTTTTGGTTCAAATAAAATACCTCGGCCATGCTCAAGCAACTCAGGTATTCCGCCAATATTTGAACCAATGACAGGCTTCCCGAATGAAAACGATTCAACAACCGTTAATGGATTGTTTTCATACCATTCAGAAGGTACAATTACAAATGAAGAATTACGAATTAAATTCCAAAGTTCTTCTCCTCTTTTGTATCCTATAATCTCTAGGTATTCATCACTCTGGTTTATTAAATCATCCATTAATGGCCCTGTACCAGCAATTATCAACTTACATTTAAGTCTTTTCGAACATTTTATTAAAAGTTCTATTCCTTTTTCGCGAGATAGTCTTCCATAAAAGAATAAGTAATTACCTTTAACAACAGACATTGAAAAAACTCCGGGCTTGAAATTGTACAAAACATTTGCATTTAATGCGTAATTGCTATTAAACTCAGCATGCTTGTTTCTGGAAAAATTACTTACAAAGATTAACTGGTCAATTAATTTCGAGGGATTTTTACAATACTTTCTGTAATAGGCATCCAAAGTCAGCATCATACTATGTGAAAAACGACCTTCTAATGAGCAGCGGTGAAAAGCACATCTTAAATACAAACCATCTTTACACAACTCGCATACATTGTTTTTTCGATCCAAAAATGTATAAGCCGGGCATATAAGCCGATAATCATGAACCGTGTGAACTGTTGGCACATTGCATTTTTTTAATGTACTAATTATTGATGTTGTAAGGCCGCCCAAAAACAAATGTATATGTGCGATATCAGGCTTTTCGTCTTTTATTAGTGCACTCAGATTCCGACTCGCTTTTCTATTATAAATAAAAGACTTAATTGACAACATCTTTTTGAACAATGAACCAGTCCTATAATCAGTACTTTCGGGAAAATAATGTGAATATTCGCTCTCTTCATTTTTATCAACTCTTAATGCAAAATCAACTACTTGATGCCCATGTTTTCTTAGCAGTTCGGCAGTATTAAAATACACAACATCGGCACCGCCGCGACGGTTATGATAGTTGTTGGTTAGGAGGATTTTCATTTTTGACATACGAATTTTACAGCGTTCTCAATACCATCCACCATGTTTGGCACATCAATGACTTTTGATGTTTCAAATGCTCCTGCACACAATTTTCCATATAGATCAGACTGCGTAAAAATAATCTTCAATTTTTCCGTTAATGCAGCAATGTCATTTATATTAATAACATATCCATTTAAATCATCAGTAACATAATCATAAATAGAGTCTGTGTCAGGAGACACAGACTCCCTAGTTCCAATAAAGGGTTTTTTGCAGGCATAGGCATGATTAATTGACAACCCGCCCTGACCAGGCAGAACAACTACATCTGATACTAAAATATAGAGCACTGCGTCTGCAATATGCTTTCCGGCGAAGATTGTACATTCTAACTCATCGGCTGTCATATGACTTTTTATCCATTGAATATCAAAGCCATCTCCAACAATTAATGTCTTTGCCTTTATACCAGCCTTATTAATATTCGCAATGGCTGAAATTAAATTATTAATTCTCTTACGTTTTTCGATACCACCAATAAATAAGGCAACTTTACAATCTGAGAGTTCTAATTCAGCCTTCTTTTTGTCAATGCTCCCGCTGAACTTTTCAATTGCAGCGAATATCTCTTTAGTATCTAATGCATTCTGTGCTCTGAATATCTTTTCTTTGGGGATATTTAAATATTCCATCAGATATTTATCAGCAAATGAATTATATGTTATATACGCATCTGCCTTCTTAGTCATACGATTAACAATCGGATCCATGAATTTTCTATTTGCAGTTCTTTCGTTTTCAGGAACCGCACCTGCTTCGTACCAAATGAATTTTCTTTTAAAAAGTTTGCAATAAGGAAATATAATTAAATCATTAAAAATATTTGTAGTGGGTTCTACGATTATCACATCAAAATTCCCAAAAAGCAGCCTGAAAATAAGAAAGGGATGAAAAACTATTAGTTGCTTATTATATCTGTTTAAAAACGAAAGAAAAATAGTAAACAATTTCACATGTTTAAACCCATCAATTTTCTCAGCATTTGCCGAAGCTCCTGACTTAAACCCCTTCCCGTAAAACACAGTAAGATCTATGTCCTTTCGTTCAGAAAGCTCAGTAAAAACTGGTACTCGATAATGCGGAATTATCCTTTGACTAATTGCAACCTTGATTTTTTTCATATATGTCAATAAAAAGTTTTTCGTAGTTTGATACCATAGCTTCCATGCTGAAATTTTCTACGGCATATTTATATCCATTTTCAATGATATTGTACCCTTCTTCAGTATTATAAACACTACGTGTTATTTCGATAACCAAACACAAGTCATCGTCAGTGCCATCATATTCATAACCGTTAATTCCATTAATAATAAATCCATCCGAGTTTGCATGCTTTGAAATAATACAAAAACACTTGCTGAGCATTGCTTCAAACAGCACATTTGGACAGCCTTCATAAAAAGAGGATAGAATAAATATATCCATACCCTTGTAATAGTCCTCTATGTTCTGAACTTTATCAATTAGTTCAACACAATTTTTTAATCCATTAGAATCAACATAACTTACTAGTTTTTCTGTTTCATCACTGAAAGAACCAATAATTTGTAATTTATAGGAATCTTTCTTTTGACCTGAAAAAACCCTCAACAATTGAATCTGATTTTTCTGTGTTGTCATGCGCCCTACATTTCCATATATTAGTTTTTCATCTGGCTTTCTCTTTTCACTTACATAATATCTATTTTTATCATACCCATTGTAAATGAACTGAATACGCGATTGATTTATATTCTTTTTTAAAATTGCTTTAAAATCATTAGCCGCTGATTTGCTATTTGCTACAATATAAGAACGTTTAATAAAATATTTCTCAATAAATATATGCTTTGGCGTATAAATAGAAAATGAGTTTCTGATTGTTGAAACGACTTTATTTTTATAATTTCTTCTTGAAGCAGCCAACCTTACCAAGAGACCATTCATAAATAAAGAAGTAAAAACAATATCAAAAACATTTTTAGATAAATAATTTCTTATAAAAAATATTGCCTCAAGAATTTTAAGCAATTTGTTTTCATGTTTGAGTATTTTCTTTGTAAAAATAATATTTTCAACACTTTCAATCTCATCATAAAAAACACCTTTATTAACTGCATATAAGCAAACGCTTACATTAAATCTTGACTTATCTATGTTTCTAATCAACTCCAAGAATTGGCGTTCAGCGCCACCCTGGCCGAGATTACTAATAATAAATGCTATTTTAATCTTGCTCATAAATAGTTTTTATAACCTTTGCTGGAACACCAGCAACCATAACATTTGAAGGAATATCCTTTGTTACGACCGCTCCAGCTCCAATAATGCAATTCTCATTAATTGTTACTCCAGGCAAAATAACAGCTCCTGCTCCAATCCATACATTGCTAAATATTTCGACTTTTTCAAATGTATGCCCTTGAATTCTAAAAGGAATATTAGGGTTTGAAAAATTGTGATTTGCTGTATGGATTATGACGTTGGGGCCTAATATAATATCATTGTGCAGAACTAATCCGCCGCCACCACTAATCCAACAACCCCTATTGAATGAACAATTATCGCCAATAACAATGTTCTTTGTAGCTTCGAAATGACAATGAACATTAACACCTAAACCTTTTCCCACCTTTCTGAAGCAAGCCTTGTAAAAAAGGCGTCTTAACCGATTCCCTAAATAAAAATCAGGAAATAGATTAAGGAAATTTTCGCAGTAATTGTAGATTACCAGTTTAATTTGAAACATCATATTTAAACGATTTTACTTTTATGACTTTTTCACCAGATGCAAATATGCCTATCAGAAAAATGAATGTCAGCATCTGCTTGCAATTTCTATTAACTTTATGAACCTTTCATAAAGTTCAAAATACTTGCACCATGATTTGCGAAATTAAAAGGGCCACTAGCTAGTTCAAATGCCTGTAATCTCATTTTATTTGAAATTTCTTTGTTATCGGCTACAAATTTCATAGCTTCACTTAGCTCGAGAGGATCGTCACTATTCAATAAAACTGCATTTTGCTTGTTCGTAAAAAAGTTCGGAATTTCTCCCCAGCGACTTGTTATGATCACACCTTTTGAAGCACAGTATTCTCCAATTTTATGAGGAAACCGTGCTTTATCTCGCTGATCAAAATTTAAGGGAATTAATAATGCTGTTGCCCGAGTATAATAGCCCCATAACTGGGTTTTGGGCAATGCAGATTTCAACACTACCCTATCGGAAAATCTTGAACTTTTTATCAAATGGACAGCATTTTCCATACTTCTCTTCCCACCATTTAAAACCAGAAGTAATTTAATGTTCCCTTTTGTTCCCTCAAAACCTCTTATAATTTGAATGATCGTTTTTTCATAATCAGACGAGCCGCAAAACATAAAATAATCTTCGTTAATTGGATCGACATCAATCGCATTCATTGCATCTTCAGGGTTTACCAAAACAGGGATATTAAAAACTGGTAAACTGGGATTTTTACTAATTACCTGTCTTCTGAGTTCTTCACTTATAGGGAATACTCCGTCAATTTTCGACCATGTCAATGATTCGAAGGCGTCAATTCGCTTTAAAAGTTTGCCATCTGCTTCAGGATGCATACTTCTGTAATCCTCAACGTGGGTAAGGAATATTTTCTTTTTTCGCAAATGTATAATAAACGAATAACATTTAACTTCCATATAATTTCGAGAATTAACAATAGCACAATCATATCTTGCAAAAAGAAGGTATAGCTTTTCTACAATTCCGCCAATGCTCCACAGTATCCTATTTACTATTTTGTTTTTATGTCTCCTCGATAAGAAGCTTGTATAGATATAATTAATATCATGAACAGTTCCCTTATATGGCAGGTCGCTATCGTAATTAAAGCTTTTCTTGCATACAAAGGTGACTTCACATCCTTGTTCTTGCAAGGATCGTCCAATGAGGGTTTGCTTTTCAACTTCCGCCATGCCGAAAGGGAAGCTGCTGGTACCTAAAAATAAAATATGCATTTAATTAATTTCGAGGGTCTTTATTACTCTAGCTGGAATGCCACCGGCAAGTGAATTTCGTGGAATTTTTCCTGAAACAACACTGTTAGCAGCAATTACAGAATTTTCACCAATTTCAGAACCCTTCAGTATTGTAACGTTCATTCCAAGCCAAACATTGTCTTCAATAATTACTGGAGCCTTCTTTGCAAATTTCGAAGCTCTCTCATTTGGATATATTCCGTGCCAATCTGTATCAGTAATTGAAGTATTGGCTCCACACATAACATTATTACCGATTACAATTTTTTCAGCCGCTGAAATCATAGTGCCACTAAAACCGCATCCTGAGCCAATTTGTATTTTAGCATTCCTGGTCAAGGTTTCAATTGTACAAGGTCTCATAATACCAGCTTGAAAATTCATCCTGATTCGGGATCGGAATCTACAATCTTCGCCAATTGATATAGAAGACCCATTGCATTTATAGAGCATTGGCTTTCCATGAAAAACTGAGTGCTTGCCTAAATCAACACCAATCAATGTGCATTTTAATCGAATGAATTTTGTATTAATGGTGGATGAAACTGCATTCCAAATAAAATACATTTTATTAAAAATTCTATTCATGCTGTGTATTTTGTTCTAAAATTGTTTGGTAAGCACTTCCAACCATTGCTATAGATTTTTCGATATCATGTCTTCTATGACTAACTTCATATGCCTTTTGACCCAGACTAACAGCAAACTCATCATCAGAAAAAACAATTTCTATTTTTTTTGCTAAATCCGCATTGTTATTATTAAAATAGTTCAAAGCGCTATTATCATCGACATAGGATGCAACACCTCCAGTAATATGAGCAACACATGGCAGACCTATCATTTGAGCTTCTGCCAGCGTGTTTGGACTATTTTCAATTAGTGATGTCAAGCAGAAAACATGAGATTTTTTAAGCCATCTAATTGTTTCATAATCTGACAAGTATCCTAATAATTTCACCTTCGATGATAAATTATTTCTGCGTGCAAATTTCATCAAATATTGACCATAATAACCTTTTTCATCAATTCCGCCAACTCTAAGTTCAATATCAGGATACTTGCTATTTAATAAAATCAAAGCTCTAATTGCAGTTTCGGCACTTTTCGCAGGACCCCTAATGTTCAATAATAAAATACTATTTCTGTCTGCCTTATTAAGTTCCCATTTGTCATGATAAAAAGGTTCTCTTAAAATTCTGGGCTCAGGAAAATACCGAGCTTTCGAATTAAATTTCATCAGTGTACTCTTATCAAAGTCGGTTCTTCCAAAAAAATACTTATTGATTTTCAATATTCTCCTTTCACGTAACCCACTACGAAACATGTTAATCACGTATTTGGTTTGGAAATATAAATCCTTCATTTTGTAATAAAACGATTCATCAGACTTTAAGACTATGTGATATGCTTTAAAAATTCGTTTAATAACGACCTTTGAGATTTGACTAGTTAATCCTTGAAGGGAAATAATAATTGGGACATTGATAATCTCTCCCTCCTCGCACAACAAACCAGAACGCCTTTCACTACCATGTATGTGAATTAGATCAGGCTTGATATTAAAAATAATTTTTTTAATTTGGTATAAAAATTCTTTTTCAGTAGAATTATAAATGCTAAGGTTACTGTGTATTATATAAAAAGTTATTCCTTCCTCGACAAACGAAAAGTTCTCAATTGGATATGGTGAAATTATATAGAATTCATACGCTTTACTTTTTAACAGCCCGGTTAAAAGATTGTCCATCCAGGTTCCAGTGCCAAAAAGGCCAAGATTAAGTTTTTGCTTAACTGCAGCAAGAGGAGTGTTTGTAATCCAAACAATTTTATACATGCTTTAACGCTGTTTTAATCTGATCATTAGTAAGATTTCTAATTGATTTCGATAGGCAAAAACCCGCAAGAAGCCATAATAGCATGAAATACGGGTCTGCAGCTGGGACTCTTGCCCAAAACATGACAAGCATGTGAACAATAATTGCAAAAGCAAATATTTTAGTCAAAGTATTTTTAGTCCTCCAGAGACCATATGATACCGCTTTAATAATAATTATTAAATAAGTTATTAATAGCAAAACACCTCCTTTTAAAATGATTTGCAAATAGCCAATTTCAATTATATCTCTTCCTCCAAAATTTTGATCATAGTATGGTGAAAATGTGGGAGTCGCATACATGCCAACTAATCCTCGTCCAGTAAGCAAATCACTTTTAATATCCTCGTAAAAATCCAGTGGTAGAGTCCCTCTTGAATCTTCGAACAACAATTCAGAAATTGACTTATCATTAATTTTAATTTTTTGCGGTAAAATTCTTTCAGAAAATTCAATCACGTCCTCAGGTTGTAATACAACAAAAAATAAAACAAGAGCACTGAAAACGTACAAAAATACTTTCCATTTTTTATGCTTTCGATGTGTGAATATCAATAAACCAGAAAACATAATTAATGCAAATAGTAAATCTTCTCTTTTATTACTTGAAAATGCTAAAAGAAAAAATATTATAACACCCAAAATAATTAAATTTCGTTTGCTTCTCAACCCATAAACCACAAAGATAATTAGTAATAAGCATGACCCAAATAGCATTGCTGACGAAAATCTTCTTATACTAATTGGTGTAAAATATTGCATGCATAAAAACACTATACCTACAACCAGCCCAAAAATTGATATTCTCTTCACCACCTTAATAAATGCATAAAGCTCTTTACTGCTTCTTGAATACAAAATAAAAGCTGGGAAAAGCCAAGTTGCGAATCCATAGATGTTCCATAAAACAAAATTATTAATAGTACCCCCGAACATGAAAAACTGAAAATAAACGCAGTATGCGGTAATAAAAAAGCAAACAATTAGTAAATAACTGTTGCTATTGATGGATTTAATAGAACTAAAGATTTTAATCAGGAGAATAAAAATAATTATTGGGGAGATTATATAGGTTGCATATTTAAAAATCCCACCAAACAGCAAATACAATTCGAATATAACACAGTTGATCGGCACAAGCCAAAGCAACAATTTTAAACTGAATTGCGTTAAACTATTTTTTCGAGAAGAAAGCATTAAATTTTATCTTTTCGTAATTACTATTAGCAGGTACGGCAATATACTGTAAGAAAAATAAAGTACAATAAAGTGCTATAGCTACTAATTTATTAAAAATATTATCAACTACTAACGAATTTAAGACATAACACACTATGCCTGATGACAAACAAAACAAGAATGGGAATAAACTAGTGAGGACAAACTTATTTATTTGAAGAGTGTACTTTTTCATCAATAAAATAATAATAAATACATTTACAAATTCGCTAATAACCAGGCCTAATGCACACCCCCAAAGGCCCCAAAATAGAGTGCCGCTAATAATTAATGAGAGTTTGATCACGTTTTTTGCAACGCCAATTTTATTATATGATAATGAATCTCCTTTTGCAAGAGGTATTTGATCACTTATTGTATTAAACGGCAGAAACAGAAAACTTACTGAAATTATTCTCAAAAGAGGAACAACGTCATCCCACCCAGGTCCAAGATATAATGAAATTATTACATCCGCAAACCAAAATAAAACACCTCCTATCAAACAATTTATAAAAACAATTAATGCATAGCTCTCAAATATCTTTTTAAAAAACACTAAATCATTATCTTGATTTTTAGCTAAAATTGGGAAGGAAACAGTGAAAATCGTACCTCTTAATTGTGTATTTAAAATATTTGTCAAAGAAATGGCTCTGGAATAAAACCCAGTTGCTGTTATGCCTGCGAATCTACCAAGCAGTGATAAATCCGCGTTTTTAGTAATCCTGTTTAAGACATTCATTATATTAACTGAAATGCCAAATTTCATGGATCCTTTAATCTCATCATCAATTTTGAATTTTCTAATTTTATATTTTGATAGAATAAAATATCCAAATAACAACAAAATGCTATCGGCTAGCTGCATATATATTAATGACCAATATTTATAACCGTTTATAGCAAGCATTACACCAACGAATGAAGAAACAATGGTGGTCGATATTTCTAATAATGTAATTCTTTTAAACTTAAGTTCTCTCTTTAATTTCACAAGTGCTTGTGAATAAAGAGAAATGATAAGATAATTTATAGCGAGCGCATATACAATATTAACCGCTTCAAAATTATTAAGATAATTACCAATAAATGGTGCAATGAGTGATAAAATAATTACTAAAAGTGAACCGATTACAACATTAAACCAGAAAAATGCACTTTCTGAATTCGAAGACAGTGTCCTTTTCTGGAGTGCAGCTGTTGTCATTCCAAAATCACCAAGAATTGTTGAAAGGCCTATAATTCCTTGAACAGCTGCAACTATCCCATAATCCTCAGGAAGAACGAAGCGAGCAATAATACCAACTCTTACGATCTGTATTAAGTATTTACCCATGCTTCCTATCAACGGCAAAATACTTTTTTTGATAATACTATCTGACATGATTTAATTATGTACTACGTTCAACTATTATAAAACAATACTTTTTGAAATCTAGTCGTGCTGAATAAGTATGCTTGATTCAAAAAGTTGTTTTATTTTTATACCAATCAACAAAATTGAAAATTCCATTTGAAATAATAGTATTTGCTTGAAAGTCAAAATCAGTTTTCAATTTTGAAATATCAGCCCATGTCATATCTACATCCCCATCTTGCATAGGCAAAAATTCTTTTTTTGCTTCTTTGCCGAGTGCAGCTTCAATTTGGTGAATAAAATCAAGCAGCTTCTCGGGCTTTCCATTGCCTATATTGTAAATGTCATACAGTTTTTCTTTATTCAATCGGCCTTTATCAACTATAGTAACAATGCCGTTTACGATGTCATCGATATAAGTGAAATCGCGGGAGAGTTCGCCATTGTTGAACACCTTTATGGGTCGGTCATTCATAATAGCATCAGTAAAAAGAAACAAAGCCATATCAGGCCGCGCCCATGGACCATACACTGTGAAAAAGCGCAAGCCAATGCACGGAATTTTATATAAGTGGCTGTAAGTTGCTGCCATGAGCTCGTTGCATTTTTTTGTGCAAGCATACAAACTTACCGGGTGATCTACATTATCATCTTCGCTGAACGGAACCTTTTTGTTGTTACCATACACACTGGAACTGCTTGCATAAATAAGCTGTTCAACCGGGTAATGACGGCATGCCTCCAGTACATTATGAAAGCCATTCACATTGCTCTGAATATAAATATCAGGCGCTTCCATACTGTAACGCACACCTGCCTGAGCAGCCAAATGAATTACATAATCGAACTTTTCCATTTTAAAAAGTTCCATCATAAAACCCTTGTCCTCAATATTCTGTCTGATAAAAATGTAGTTGGGGTATTTATGACTTTTGATCAAACGTCCCCATGCAATTTCATCCTTTAGTATTCCGGTTTCAGCCAGCCGTGCGTATTTCAGATTCACATCGTAATAATCATTGATATTATCAAGGCCTATTACTTCATGTCCTTTATTAATCAACGCAATGGCCGTGTGCATTCCTATAAATCCTGCTGTTCCCGTTACTAAGATTTTCATTGTTTTCAAAATTCTAATATTACTATTGTTGCAGTATGTTTTGTGCAATTATCAACTTTTCAGAATGTCAATATATTGATTCACTTCTTCGCCAGCGCACATTCATGTCCTTTATTGAAGAAGTTTGAGATGCTGGATTTTATGGTGGAAATGAAAGACATTTGTTTTATCAATTTTTTAAAGCGTAATGTTTCCGCGCGGGTCGGATATTTTGGGGAGAGAGATTAGTTGGGGGAGCATATTTTTTTAATGTGAAAATGTGAAGCTTCGCTTATGTGGAAATGTGATAATATTCGATTCTGGAAATGATTTGAAATACGATAAGTTAATTTGAAAATTTATTCACTCATTAAATTAGTTTCAAAGGAGTTCATGAGCTCACGATTTCATCGTTCGGTTGAAAAATTAATAATTTGATGGTTTATTTTGGGTGCGAAAATACGAGAAAATTTGCTTATGTGGAAATGTGGGAATACGAGATTCTGGGAAAGATTGGTAACGTCTCCCGCTGGTCATTGAGCCTGTCGAAATGCAGCGTGATAAATTCCACGATTGTAACGTCTGTAACGATTGTAACAACAAAGCCCCGTCTCAGAGCTGACAACTGATTATCCCGTGCCTTGCGGACTGGACTTCGCTGATGGCTGACAGCTGATAGCTGATCCGCAAGCCGTATGCTATTTCCCCAGCGCAGCCAACGAAACCACATTTATGCCATCGGGTCGGGTGTAGCTCATTCCGGTACCGGTGATAATGTTTAATGAAGCTGGCATTTCGATTTTACCTGGATCAATAACACTCTTTAATTTCAATAAATTTTTTGCAGCATCATCAATCATTCCAATGCCGAGTTTTACTTCAAAAGCAGCCCAGACTCCCCCGCGTTGGTGAACAATGGCATCAATTTCAAGCCCTGTAGAATCACGATAATGATAGACATCGGCATCGTTAGCTCTGGCATACATTTTCAGATCGTGATAAACCATCGATTCGAATAAGAAGCCACAATACTTCAGGTCTTTCAAAAGCGCCTCTTTATTAAGCTTAAGTGCAGCAATAGCAAGCGACACGTCGCAAAAATGCCTCTTTGGTGATTTGCGTAGTGCATTTGCCGATCTTATATGTGTATTAAATGCCGGTTGCTCTTCAAAAATCATTAACCCGGTCAATGCATCCAGATAATCAATAATAGTAGGGCGCGAAATGTCGGCATCTTCAATCCCCTTTATATCTTTTTCGAGCGTTGAATTATCAACCATTGTGGCAATATTACGGGCAATCGAACGGAGTAGTGACCGCACTTTCCTCGGATCACGTTTTATATTTGAAACTCTGCTCATGTCTGTTTCAGCCAGCAAATCGACATAACCACGGTTTAACAGAATGGCATCAGCGAATGTTCTGTCAAGGAGCGCTGGCCAACCGCCTTTTATCATTCTCTCAATAATCAGTTCAAGCGGAAGCTCAACATTAAGAAATGGAACGGCTCTGTTATCAAGGAGCTGCCTCATACTAACTTTACCGGAAGAATAGCCCATTTCCTGCCACGACATAGTCTGCATTTCTACAATGGTAAAACGTCCTGCTCCGCTATGCATTTTTACGTCCTCGTCAGGATTGGCCGAACCGGTAAGAATGAACTGTCCGGATTTTTTTCGCTCATCAACCTCATGCCGCACATAATTCCACAATTTTGGCTGATTCTGCCATTCATCAAGCAATCTGGGTGTGGCTCCGGCCAATAAAATACCCGGATCAATATTTATAATAACCGGGACTTGTTCATCTTTGTCAACCTGTAAAATGCTTTCGACAAATTGCTTTGCAGTTTCAGTTTTTCCACACGATTTAGGACCTTTTATCAATAACGCCCCCGAAGCGAGAAGTTTTCGCTCAATTTCGGTTTCAATGATTCTTGAATAGTAAGTCATTACGAATAATAGATGCTACAAAGATAATTAAACATTGACGACTTTACAAATTGTTTCACCTTTGCTTTACACTTTGACATGCTATGGCTTTACATTATGTCGAATTTTTTGGATGTTTTGTTTCAATTGTTCATTGAGCGTGAAATTTCCGCGCGGGTCGGATATTTTGGGGAGGGATATTAATTGGGTTTGCATGATACAGTTATGAGTTATGGGTTATGAGCTATGAGTTGGGGTTTAGGCATCAGTCGTCAGGCGATAGGCGATAGAAAATACGAAATACGAGATACGAGCGAGTCGTCAGGCGAAAGGCGTTAGGCGACAGAAAATACGAGATACGAAATACGAGATAAGAAATACGAGCGAGTCGTCAGGCGTTAGGCATCAGGTGATAGGCGTCAGGGTTTTATTATTCCCTTCGGGAGAGAGAATGTGTGCTGCGCGGAGTTTATCCCGCCATTTCGCACTTCGACGGAGTTTATCCTGCTATTGACACTTCAACGGAGTTTATCCTGCGGAACGCAGGGCTCAGAATGACAGCAGCGGGGCTCAGTGTGACAATGGCGGGGATCAGGATGACAGCGGCTTTGCGCGGGAGTGTGTGTACTGCGATCAGGCGTCGCTTCGCACTTGTCGCGTTTCACGCGATCATCGCCTTGTCGCATCAACGCCGCAGTGCTTCGCTAACGTTGCCTTTATGAACTTTATGAACTTTCCACTTAAGAGGCGCTTTATGCCGCATGCCCTATGCCTTATGCTTTGTCTCATCATCAATATACCCCTGTCCATAGCTGCTAACATACCCATAGCCATATCCAGCGCGTTTCTGAATAGGAACATCATTTATTATCAATACTGTATTTCTGACATTTTTCGTTTTCAGATCTCTCAGCAGATCACGCAGAATATTTTTTCTTGTGTTGCGCAATCGCACTACCAAAGCAAGCGCATCGGTTTGTTGGAGCAGAACTCTGGCATCGGTCACGGCTATCATTGGCGGAGAGTCGATCACTATAACGTCGAATTGCTGTTTCACCTGTTCCAGCAAAAAAGACATCTCCGCGCTTTCCAGCAATTCCGCCGGATTAAACGGTATTTTTCCTGAGGTAAGGATAAACATATTCTGAATTTCGGGACATGGCCTCAGCACCTCTTCAAGACTGACATACCCGGTAAGATACTCACTCAGACCCGGGCTTTGCGACAGCGTGGTCACTTCAGATAATCGCGATTTGCGCATATCGGCTCCAATGAGCAATGTCTTTTTACCCGACACTGCAAAGGCATGTCCCAGATTGATTGAAACAAAAGTTTTTCCCGCTGAAGGCAGATCAGATGAAACAATGATGGAGAAACCTTTTTTATTTTTTGCCATCATGTTAATATTGGTACGCAGATTACGGAAACTTTCCGCCACAATCGAATGTGGAGCACTGCTAAAAACTATTTCGTTAGCAACGTCGTTGTGCATAATATTACCGGCAGAAGGATAAGGCGACATTTCTTCGATCTCGCGCGGATATTCAAAAGTGTTTTTAAGCCAGCCAGGCAGAAATATAATTCCAAGTGCTATCATAAGCGACAATACGAAAGCAATCATAAGCACCATGCTGGTTTTTGGCTTTATCTGAACAACTTTACTGCAAACATCAATCACACTGTTGTCTGACATATTGGTGGCTGCGGTGATTTTGGCTTCTGCTCTGCGCTCCAGCAAAAACACATATAACTCGTTGTAGAGATTGAATTGCCGCTCAAAACCCAGCAGATTGCGCTGATTGGTGGGTAGCAATGAAACACGTGCATTGATACTACCTGAGCGCTTCTCCATTTCTGAAATACTCAGATTATTAAGCTGAATGATGTTTTTGGTGTTTTCAAGAATACTCTCTCTGGTTTGCTTAATCTGTGCGTTGATCTTCTGTACGGCGGGATTTTTTTCTCCGGCACTTTTCACCAAAGCCGAACGTTCGTTGTAGAGCCGTGCAAGCTCCTCAATCAACGATGCGGTGACAGCATCTTCAATCCCCATGCTGCTCGGAATCACAATGCTCTCGAGATCGCGTTCCTTTGCAACATAATCGCGCAGATAGATGTAATATTTGTTATTAAGCATCAACGCAGCTTTCTGCTCATCAATATTGCGCATCTGCTCAAAAATGGCTACCGCCTCTTCATCAAGACTTAAAATTTTATTTTCCTTACGATAGGTTTCAAGATCAGATTCAGCATTGCTCAGCTCTTCGGTGATCAACTCAAGTTCAGAATCTATAAATTCAATGGTCTTTATTGCAACACTGTTTTTGTTGTCAAGACCTGATTCGATATATACGGTTGTAATCGCGTTCAGAAAATCTTTCAGGATTTCTGGCTGATAATATTGCGAAGTAATTTTCAGAACCGATGAGGTTTTCGAAGCAGGTTCAATCACAAGTCCCTTGTTCAGTTTTTCTGAAAACGATTGCAGATCATTAAGCCTGAACGAAAGATCACCTTTGTCAAAAGTAGAAGGAAGTGCATTACCGCGAACTATTACAAAGCTGAAATTGGCAGTGTGAATGGTATCGCCGAAATGATGTTCTTTCTCGTAAATAGTATTAGCGACTTCGACATAATTGCCCTGCCGCAGATAATAATCATTCACGCGGTAATCATATAGTTTGCCTTCATTTTTATCAGATTTAAGAATAAAGGTATTGTCATCCTTAAATTCAATTTTGAAAAAAGCGCCGGCCACCTGTGGTTGCAGGGTGTCGACAATGATAGAAAATGGACGAACCGCGTAGATAGTGTTTGTGCGTATGCGGCCTGAGAGATAATAACTCACCTGCCAGTCGATGCGTTTCACGGCTTCTTCGGACATATGCATCGATTGCAGAATTTGTTGCTCATTTTCCACCGTGGTGGATGATTGGCCAATATCGAGCCCCATAAGTTTCTGCGCATCCATCAGCTTGTTTTGCTTATCCTGCACCAACACCGTAGTCGATCCCTGATAAAGGCGCGGAGCTTTACGCAGATAAAACAATGCGGCTCCAATGCCGATCAGCACGCAAAGTACAACAATGTACCATTGCCGCAGCACCCTGTAAAACAGCATTCGAAAATCAATGGTTTTTTCTTCCTCGTTCGAAGAATACTGTTTCATTTGTTCCTGACTATCCTGAGTCATATATTGTTTTTTTTAATTCACTAATTCCCGATCTCAACCTTAGCCTTGACCTCAACCTTAACCTGGGCGCGCGTCTCCTGCTTGCAACGTTTTACGTTGACGCGTGACCTTGACCCAATTACTGGTGCTGCGCGAATATTACCCGGGGCCTTCGCGCGAAGCGCTTGACCATGGGCTAAGATATTTAGCGCTGGAATTCACTCCGCAGTAGGCGGAGGCGCATCGGATGGAGCTCCGCAGCTTTTCTTGACGGCTTCGCCCTCTTGACCTTGACCTTGACCTCAAGCTTGACCTTAACCTGGGCGCGCGTCTCCCGACGCGTGACCACAATCTATCTAAACAGCGAATAAACCACCAGACTCGTCGAGATGACCGACAATACAAGGCTATATGGGAAATTCGCAAATCCGAATTGTTTGGCCTTCAGCGGCTCGAAATAAAGCTGATCGCCCGGCTGCATGTAATAAAACTGCGACAACAAAATATTTTTATTCGTCAGATCAATGCGCTCCACCAAAAGACTGTCGCTTCCAACCTTGCGCGTGATCACCACTTCTTTGCGATTTGCAAAATCGGTTGGTCGGGCAAGTGCAATCACATCAAAGATGGTCACCGTCGGCGAATAGAATGCAAATGAGCCAGGTGCAGAAACTTCTCCATTCACACTTACTCTGAAATTTGACAGCTTCACCGATACAACGGGATCAATAATATACGGACTCAAACTATCCACCAGCAACGAAGAAATTTCGCCCATGGTGAGCCCACTCACACCAATACTGTCGAGAAACGGAATCTGTACGGCGCCATTGGAGCCAACTTCATAACCTTTGAAATACAAGGTCTGCTCAGTCAGCATTTGAGAGTTGTAAGCTTGTGCCGTAGCTGGCCCATTGATAAAGGTTGTTGCTTTTTCATCAACCGATTTTACATCGATGTAGAGTACATCGCCATTTTGCACGCGGTATTGCGACGGCGTTTGCGTTTTTTCAATGCTTGATCCGTCCATGCCCTGATAGAGAAGAATTTTTTTCTGCGGTACGCAACTGGCAAGCATCAGTACTGCTGCCGAAATCAGAAAAAGAAGTCTGTATGTTTTCATTGAAAATAATTTACTTGTGTCTTTACTCAGTAGATGTCGCGACTTAAAGGTTAGATTAGGTTTAGGTTAAGCGGCTTAGTCTCAACCTTAGCCTTAACCTTAGCCTCAGCCTTAACCTTAGCCTTTACCTTTGCCTCAGCCTTAACCTTAGCCTTTACCTTTGCCTCAACCTTAACCTTTTTCTCTCATCTCCTCATCGTCTTAATAATTTTATTCAAACTATTAATCAGCTCCTCATATTGCATTATCAATTTCGCTACTACGTCCTTATCAAAATACCCCACTGCACAACCATACCGTAAATGATGCTTTGTTTCATACGCCGAGCCTCGCGAGACTGCATAAAAATAAGCTTTATCATTCCCCGTAACACGACCAAACCCTTCTGAAATGTTTGCCCCAACACTGTTCGCAGAACGCCGTAACTGAGAGGTCAATCCATAATCCTCAGACTTCGGAAGAGTTGCTGTAAGATTAAATACTTCGACAGACAAATCAAAGGCGGTTTTCCAGACAGGCATTTGGTTGAATGAAGTATACATGATATTTATTTATTATTTCTCAAATCTCACCCTTCTCTTACTGCTGAAAGCAGCTTGACCTTAACCTCAGCCTTAACCTCAACCTTTGCCTCAGCCTCAGCCTTAACCTCAGCCTTAGCCTCAACCTTCTCTCAGCTGCAAGCTGCTCAACCTTTACCTCAGCCTCAGCCTCAGCCTTAACCTCAACCTTAACCTTCTTCTCCCAGCTGCAAGCTGCTCAACCTTAACCTTAGCCTCAACCTTCTCTCAGCTGAAAGCTGCTCAACCTTTGCCTCAGCCTTAACCTCAACCTTAACCTTCTTCTCCCAGCTGCAAGCTGCTCAGCCTTAACCTTAGCCTTTGCCTCAACCTTTGCCTCAACCTTTGCCTCAACCTTTGCCTCTGCCTTAGCCTCAACCTTAACCTTATCTTCAGCCTCAATCTGGCGCTTCGCACCCACAGCTTCGCCGCGTCAGTCCCATTGAACCAACAGCGGAAGTTATTTTAAATCAACACCCTACGATGCCGAAAACGGCAAAACCAGAAACTTACCCAGTTCTTCCACTTCCAGCACAAAATGTGATTTTCCTTTCAGTCGCACTACCATTCCCGAAATTCCTTTCAGCGGTCCGGCATTGATTGAATATTGAGTCCCCGGCTGAGGAATTTCATCCACCATTTCGGCCATCAAACCGGCCTCGGCGATTCGCCTGATATCCGCAATCGTTTGTTCACGAAGCTTTGCAGCCTTCCCTTCGAACCGGATGTAACAAACCAAACCATCGGTATTGATGGCCTTGAAATATTCTTTCTGATCAACCTGCACAAAAATATAAGATGGAAAAAGCGGCTCCTCAACCCATTTCTTGCGATCAGTCCACTGACGCAATGATTTTTTCACTGGAAGATAATGATTGATTCCCTGGTCCTTCAATCGTAAAGATACTTTCTTCTCAGCACGCGGAGCTGTATAAGCCACATACCAATGACGCAAACTATCTTTATCACTCATATTCATACAGGCATATAAATATATAGCTTTTTGCTATATTCATTTTTCAAGACTGCAAATTTACGATTTTTCTCGTTCATTTCGATATAAATTGACCTTATATATTGCAAAATTATCGTCTTGGAATCAAATATAGGCTTCAGAAAAATTGTTTTTCATACTAAATAAGTTATTTTAATCGTAAATAACGATCAATATATAATCAATTTAAACAACTTTATATAAATAGTTCTGTTATTCTGAATGATTTTTTTTATCAGTGACAATGAACATAAACATCAGAGCTCTGTCCGCCGCGGCTGATTCGTATTTTGCTCGCCGCTCACCGATTTATCACGTTCCACGTGAAGGTGCTCAACCTTAGCCTCAACCTGACGATATATGATATACGCCCTTCGTCTTCGCTCAGGATAAAAATTTGAGATATGTGATTTTAGAAGTAAAGACTTAATTATGAACGAAGCTTCTTCTTGTTTTTAGCATAGCTCGCTGGTCACTGCTTGCTGCTCACCGAAGGTGCTTAGCCTTAACCTTTGCCTTAACCTCAACCTTCTAAGCCCCGTCTCAGAGCTGACAACTGATTACTGACAACTGAAAACTACTTCGTCAGCTGCTGAAACAATTCTTCAATCGAGTGTTTCTCTTTGTTCAGCGACAGCACTTTGTATTGATTGCGAACAGCAAAATCAAAAATTTCCTTGCGGACATCAATGTCATTATCTGTCTCAATTTCCCAGACGTTATTGCCTTTTGTGGTAGCATCTTTCACGCCCTTAACGGCGAGAATAGCTTCACGACTCACTTTGCGATCAAACTCAACCATCAGCATTTCTGCGGCAGAAAACATCGAAGCCAGATCCGCCGTCTTGCCATCGGCCACAATTTTTCCTTTGTCAATGATCACAACCCGGTTGCAGATGGCTTCCACTTCCTGCATGATGTGCGTCGAAAGCAGAATGGTTTTTTCAGATCCTAACTTTTTAATCAGTTCGCGGATTTCAACAATCTGATTCGGATCAAGGCCGCTGGTGGGTTCATCCATAATCAGCACTTCCGGGTTGTGAATGAGCGCCTGAGCCAATCCCACACGCTGCTTGTATCCTTTCGACAACGCTCCGATGCGTTTATGCATTTCGGGCTTCAGTCCAGTGATTTCTATCATTTCATCCACCCGCGATTTCTTGTCTTTCAGATTGTGAATGCCCGCAATGAAAGTCAGAAACTCGCGTACATACATGTCGTAGTACAAGGGATTATTCTCCGGCAGATACCCAATGATGCTGCGAACTGCCAGACTTTCGTCGGCACAGTTCATATCATTTACAAAGGCCTGACCGCTGGTGGGCGGAATATAGCAGGTGAGAATTTTCATCAGCGTTGACTTCCCTGCCCCGTTTGGGCCCAGCAATCCAACGATTTCGCCTTTTTCGATTTCAAGCGAAACGCCATTCAGCGCTTTCTGTTCGCCATACACTTTTGTAACCTGATTGACCCTGATTGACATGAGAAATATTTTTGCAAAAGTAATGGTTTCTTGCTTACCTCGCATTTGAAAGTTTTTGAACTCATTCACTCAGCTCATTTCACGGCACTTTAGTGCAAGCTGAAAGCAGCTTAACCTCAGCCTTAACCTCAGCCTCAGCCTTAACCTCAGCCTTAACCTCAGCCTTAACCTTAACCTTAACCTTACCCTTCCTCTCCCAGCTGCAAGCTGCTTATCCTTAATCTCAGCCTTACCCTTGCTCTACTTCTTCTCAGAAAAATATTTCAGAAAAGTCGGCTTAAACTCAAGCATCACATAGGCCCAATGCGCCAACTTTGAATTGTCTCTTCCCTGAATCAACTCAAGCGTAGTGCTGCCGCTGAGAATGGAATACCCAAGCGAAACGTTGAAGTCCTTGGCGAAAGCCATCTTCCATGTAAGATCGACTTCATGCGCAAGGAACTGATCGATATGCGCGCCACCGGTAATCGTATTCTGCTGCGTTGCAAAATAATGATAATCGAGCGCAAGTGAATGTACTTTCGATAGTTTATAGTTTCCTTTCAGGTACGTGTCAATAAATCCGGTGCCGCCAGTATGGGTTGCAAAATTGGTGAAATAATCCATGAACCCCGCAAAGGTGTGATTAGAAGCGTATTGTGGCAGGAATTGCTCGTATTTTTCTGTCGCAACATCGTCGCCGCTCAGTATTTCACCACCCATTTTCGCACTCCATTTATCAGCTTTGTACTCTGCTTCGAAAGCTGCAAACCATGATGCAAGCGCGGTTCCGGCAACATTGTGTCCGGTCTGATAATATCCCATGCCGCTGAAAATAAATTTGTTCAACGTATATTTCGCTTCCGCACCTTGTGTACTCCGCACGTATAGCGCCTTTCCATTCAGATCCTGAAACCCGTCGGCAAAACCCATGACTGCAAAATCAAGGTCTTTGATTTTCTGCTCATATCGCAAAATCGTCAATGTCTTGTAATTATCTTTTATATCTGCGGTATTGCTCAAATAATCAGTGCCAAAAATATTCTCGGCTTTTTGATTGAATGCCTGCACAAAATATAAATGCTTTTGCCCCGATTTCCAGTCAAGCAAAGCTGCATCGTGTGCCTGAGCGGTCTGTGACCAGTTGTTGCCACTAAACATTCGCTGATTTCCAAACAACAATGGCTGTCGTCCCATGCGGAGTTTCAGAGAGTCACTCACTTTCAGGCTAACCCATCCTTCGTAAATACCAATGGTTGCTTTGCCGCTTTTAAGCAGCTCATCGCCCCATATGCGGCCTTCCTGCAATGTGAACTGGGTTTCATACTTTTCACTTTTGTAGTGCAGTCCAATTCTGTTGCGCTGAGAGACAAAACCCGCTGCTTCCGAAACGCTGTCTGGCAAATGTTTGTAGCCATTTCTAAATTCAGGTCTGAACCGGAATTCTCCGGTCAGCTCAAAGGTCTGCGCAAATAATGCGGTGCTCATGAGCACGAAAAACACAAAAATAATTGATCTGTTCATATTCGCTTTTTTTGTTTTCTGTTTGACATTTTCAAACTAACTTTATTTGGGATCTCAGATGATAAATATCATGTGCTGCATTTTCAATTCAAAATGCATTCGTCACTCAACATTAACGTGGGCGCGCGTCTCCTGCTTGCAGCGTTTCACGTTGACGCGTGACCTGTTTTTATTTTTGCTCCCGGGATTTTATCCCGGGCTAATATCTGCAGCGCCTTCGACGCTATTTGTGCTTCGCATCTTATTTTTCGCATTCAGCTCCTCAACCTCTAAACCTATCAACCTCTAAACCATTAACCGTTAACCAATAACCGTTAACCAATAACCGATAACCATTGACCTCAACCTTAACCTCTACCTCAACCTTAACCTTGACCTTGACCTTAACCTTGACCTTGACCTTAACCTTGACCTCACTGACTACTAATAAAAAACTCCCTCCAGATATTTCTTTGTCATTTCGTTTTTTGGATTCGAGAAAAATGTTTTTGCATCGCCGCTTTCAATCATTTCGCCCAGATACATGAAGACCACGTGATCCGCTATCCGCCGGGCTTGCCGAAGAATATGACTTACCAGAATAATCGTGTAATCATTTTTCAATTGCATGAATGATTGCTCAATGGCTTGCGTAGAAATAGGATCCAGCGCCGAAGTTGGCTCATCTGCCAGAATTACTTCGGGATCAACCGCCAACCCACGTGCCAGGCAAAGCCGCTGCTGCTGCCCGATACTGAGTGTCGAAGGTGATTGATGCAGTCTGTCCTTTACTTCGTCCCATAAGCAGGCAAGTCGAAAATAATGCTCCACCTGACTCCGGATTTCAGTTTTGCGCGATATTCCTTTCAGCCTGACCGCATACGCCACATTCTCAAAAATGCTCAGCGGCAATGGATAAGGACGCTGCGAAAGTAGTCCCATCCTTTGACGCATGGCTGCCACATGATAACCGCGCAAAGAAAGAATATCGGTTCCGCCAAATTTTATCTCTCCACTTACGCGCAGTCCACTCAAATCGGTAAGCCGGTTTAATGACCGCAGCAGTGTTGTTTTTCCGCAGCCGCTCGGCCCCATAATAACGGTGATGGTGCCACGTGGAATATTCACCGAAATATCGCTGAGCAACTTTCTGTCGCCAGCATAAACATTGAGATCGCTGATTTCTATAATTGATTTATTTTCAGCCATTGCTTAGATATTTTTTTTGTAAATACGCCCAAACAGACGTGCAGAAAGACTAATGATCAGAATGATAATGGTGAGTATCAGCGCCGATGCATAGGCCCGCCCCTGCACTTCTTCGACCGGAGAACCCAGTTGAAAAAATATAGCAAGCGGCAACGTTGCTACCGGCTGACTGAGCGATGTCGGAATATAATCGGTATAGCCTGTTGTAAGCAGCACTACGGCGGCATCTCCAATGGCACGTCCGAATGAAAGCAGAATGGCTGTGACAATTCCCGGGGCAGCTTTTCGCATGAAAAAACGAAATGCTGTTTCTGTCTTAGTGCATCCCATGCTGTATGCAGCTTCGCGGATGCCGTTTGGTACGCGTTGCAATACTTCATCCATAGCTCTGATCATAATGGGTGCGACAAAAATGCCAACCACCGCAATGCCGCCCAGCAACGATGTTCGGATGCCCAGGGCCACCATCATCGTAAATCCAAAAGCACCATAAACAATAGACGGAATTCCCCACAAAACATCCAGGAAAAAACGAAATGCGCGCACCGCTCTACCGTTGCGCCGCAGAAAAACATTCATGTACAAAGCCACAGGAACGCTGATGATCAATGCGAGTAAAGTGGCTCCCAGAGCCAGATATATCGATCCGACAATGGCATTGAGTACGCCACCTTCCTTCCCGAAATAATAACCGCCTTTGGGTAATGAGGATATCATGTCCCAGTTGAGATATCGAAATCCTTTGGCGACAATTGAATAAAGTATAGATCCAAGTGCAAATGCAATCAGCAGTGTAGCTGCGATCATCAGCACTTTCATAACAACTTCTTCGATGCGTTTATGCTTCATGTTCCCCTGGCTTTATAGTAAAACGTCGAATGATCATGCGCATGAGAATATTGAAAATAACCGTGATTGCAAGTAGAATTAATGCAGCAAACATGAGCGCGCTGTCATATTTCGGAATACTCATCATCTCTCCGTAATTGTTTGCAATCAGCGCAGGGAGCGGATATCCGGGACTCACAATTGAATCAGGAATTACAATGGTGTTTCCAACAACCATCATCACGGCAATGGTTTCACCAATAGCTCTGGCCCAGCCCAGTCCTACAGCGGAAATAATTCCCGCACCGGTTTTGCGAAGCACCGTAACTTTCACCATCTCCCATTTTGTTGTGCCCATCGAATAAGCTGACTCTCTCAATTCACGCGGAACGGTTGCAAATAACTCAAGCAGAATATTCAATATAAAAGGAATGGTCATAACTGCCAAAACAAGACTGCCGGCCAGAATCGAATAACCGGTGCTTTCAATTCCCATGGCTGGTGCAATCACATTTCGAACAAAAGGAACAATAAAAAGAATACCCCAGACACCATAAATGACAGAAGGAATTCCTGCCAGAATATCGATCACCGGCTGCATCATGCTGAGAATTTTCCGATGAGCATATTCCGAAAGATAGATGGCAGCAAGAATGCAAACGGGTGCAGAAATCAGAATAGCCAGAATTGAAACGTACAAAGAGCCTATGATAAATGGCTTGAAACCGAAACTTCCTGCACCCGGTTTCCATTCATTTCCCGAAAGTATATTCAGGAATCCGTTGTCCTGCAGCAGAGGCAGCGACTTGTCAATCAATACGATCAGCATGATGAGCGGCACAAGGATAACAATGATTTTCGAAATCATCATCCAGCCCCGGCCCGCGTAATCACGTATGCGTCGCGTCGCCAGCATTAGTCGAGTTTTTTCTTTTCAGTTTCCACCATTGCTTCAGGCAGTTTCACGTAACCGCTTTCTTCAACCCATTGTTGACCAGTAGTAAGAATGTAATTCAAAAAGGCCAAAACAATTGCGTTGTCAGGTTTCCCTTTACAAATAAAATACAGCGGACGTGCCGGTGGCTCCGGAAATTTTCCATCACGAATGGCACCGGTGAGTAATTTCATATCGCTGTAAAGATCTTCTTCCGGATCAACTTTCCCGTTTCCGTTAATGTCAATCGGAATAATCCCAATGCCATCCTGAATTTTCCCGGTCTTATAATCGTAAGCATATATAATATTATTGAAGCCAACCCCTTTAACATCATTCTTTACTGCATCTGCAATACCTGGATCACCAAACACTCCAACACCTTTCAAATCTTCCTGAGCACCGTCCATGAATTTTGCCCACATCTCAGCAGCACCACACGCATCGCTGCGCGAAAACAAACTGATGGCACCACCACCTTTCAGCTTCAGCTGGCTCCAGTCCTTGATTTCCTGTGTGATGTATATTTTTTGAAATTCTTCTTTTGTAAGTCCGCGTGTTTTCAGTTCAGCATACACCGGATTTTTTGCATTGATTGTCGGCAACACAACGTCCTTTGCTACTGCGATTTTCCATGCACCCTGATTTTCTTCTTCGGGAGAAACACTGCGCGAAAACATGGCCATATCTACCATTCCGTTCAAAACATCGGTCATGCCTTTCCCTGCTCCACCTGCTGAAATGTCAATCTTTACATCCGGATTTTCTTTCATAAACTCTTCGGCCCATTTCTGCGCCATCGGATACAAGGCAAAAGCACCTGAAATGCTGATGTTGCCGCTTAATTTATCCGATTTTTGTTCCTGTTTTTTGTTTCCGCATCCGGCTGCAATGATTGCCAGCACAAGAAAAATGACTGAGTATGATTTCATAGAATTACTATTTTTCGACAAATATAATACATTTCCTATCGACTTAGTATAGATAAGAATATTTTGCATACATTTAACTATGCGTATATAAGAGCGACTGTAAGAGCGAGACCGCGGCCACTCAAGGCTCCATGCTGCATGCCCGATGCCGCATGCCTTGTGCGTTGAGCAGCATGCTTTTATTATCTTTGCAAAAAAAACAATGGAATTTTCCTGGTATGAGTTTGTTCTGTTACCGCTTCTGATTTTTTTCGCCCGAATTGCTGATCAGAGTGTCGGTACGCTGCGACTTATTTTTCTTGCACGTGGCATTAAATTCTGGGTGCCCATTCTCGGATTTTGCGAAGTAATTATCTGGTTGCTTGCGGTCGGACAAATTCTGAACGATCTGACCAACTGGGTTGCCATCATTGCCTACGGCGCCGGCTTTGCCGCAGGGAATCTCATTGGTATGTGGATCGACGAAAAACTTATGATCGGAACTTTAATCGTAAGGGTAATCCCAAAATTCGACACGGCAGATTTGATTGCCGACCTCTCGTCAAAAGATTTTGGAGTTACCGTCTCTGATGCTTCTGGCGCTCGTGGCCCGGTTAAAATTATTATGTCCATTATTAAACGAAAAGACCTCTCGGCTTTTGTTGAAATTGTGCACAAGCACAACCCAAATGCTTTCTACACAGTCGAAGACGTGAAATCAGCATCTGATGGCGTTTTCCGGACATCCAAACGCAAATCAATCTTCTCGTTCAATAGCCGGATTGGAAAATAAAAAACTTCCTGACATTTAATTGTCAATCCAACCTGAGTGCATTGCGACTTTGTCACGTTTCACGTGAAGCAATCTCTCTGCTTTGGATTGTAAGCACCCAACGCCGCCGGGTCCGCTCCATGCCTCCATGCGTTGCTGACATGGAATCGTCGGGTATGGGTTTCAGCATCCAACGATTCCGGGACCGCTCCTTGTCGCAAATCAATGTCGAGCGGACGCCAGAATGTTGGTTGCGTCCTGACATTCTATCGTCCGAAATCAGTGAGGACATGTGACCGTCGGGAACAATGACCTAAAAGTGCAAATTTAGACCAGAATATTTTTTTTATTTGTCTGCAAGTTTTGTATAAAACGCCAGCATTTTTTCAATGGTACTGTCAATGTGATATTCAGTCTGCATGCGCTGTCTGGCAGCCCCGGCCATTTTTATTCTTTCGTCCGGATGATTATACATGTATTCGATGGCACGTGCAATCGCGATCGGATTTTTGCGTGGGACGACCAGTCCGCTTTCGCCATCTATTACCATTCTGCGGTTGCCCGGAATGTCAGTGATGACAGCTGCCACACCCAGACTCATGGCTTCAATAACCGATTTGCAAATAGCTTCGCCATAAATGGAACTCAATACGAACAAATCAGAATTCTTCACCAACCGCATCGAATCGCTGCGGTAGCCGGTGAAAACAATCCGGTCCTTCATTGGACTTCGTTCACACAATGCTTTTATTTCGTTCGACTCCAACCCGTTTCCAATCAGCAAAATATACAATGGGACTGACGGGACAATATCGTATGTAGCTTTGATGAAATACTTTAAACCCTTCATTGGGCGTGCGTTTGCGACCATCGTCACGACAAAGGCATTCTCCGGAATATCGAATTCGCTGTATGAAAGCGGCTCCACATTTTTATACCAATCGGGATGATGTCCTTTGGTGATGCAGAAAGCATTTTTCTTTCCGAAGATTTTATTGCGATTGATCATTTTGGCTACTGCAGGCGCAATACACCAGATAGCATCGGCGCGCGGATGCAGAAATTTGAAATAAGCAGAAGGATCCCACCAGTGAATATTTCCGCAGTAACCACGATACAACACCACTTTTACATCGAGTCCCCGCGCGGCTTTCAGACCATTGATGATTGCTTTGCCGTTGAAAAGATGCACTACATCGTACGCACCGGCAATCAATTCTTTTCGAATAAAATCAATTTCACTGCGATCGAATTTTTTACGTGGCTGAAAGTCGATCACGCGAATACCTGCCTCTTCGAAAACCGGCACGTATTCAGCCTTTGCTGGAGTCATGATGGTAATATCGACACCGGCACGCTTCAGTCCCAGCATGAGCTCTGCCTCGGGCCGCGAAGAATTGAGCCCGCTGTAATTGCTGATGACTAATAGTTTCAGATGCGACATTGATGCAAAGGTATGTATTTTACCCTTAATGAGGCTGTCTCAAAACAGCGGATTGTTACGACATTCCACCGTTCCGGCAAACATCTGAGTTAAGAATTGACGTTGATGCCGGAACATGGAACCGTCGTAACAATTGCAAAAACAACGGTTCCATGTCCTTCAGCTCCTGCGTCGCTTTCGGACGGTGGAATGTTGTTTTTGTTGCTGAAGACTATTTGAAACAACCTACGTTGCGCTTCGGGCATAAAAAAACCGGCCTGCTTGCGGCAGGCCGGACCCAATTAAAAACAAAGCGTTTAAAGCTTTATTTTCTTCTCGATCTCTTCGACATACACCCGAAAATGTTTGTCGGTATCGATAAGATTTTTCACCGTGCGAACAGCATGCAAAACTGTTGCGTGGTCTTTGCCGCCAATGTCAGTGCCAATGCTGGCAAGCGAACTCTTGGTCAATGTCTTTGCAAAATACATAGCCAGCTGGCGTGCCTGAACTATTTCGCGTTTACGTGAACTGCTGTGCATTTGCTCAACAGAAATATTGAAATAATCGCAAACCATTTTCTGAATGTAATCAATCGATATCTCGCGTTTTGAATTGCGGACATACTGATCGATCATGGTCTTGGCCAGCTCAATGGTAATAGGTTTCCGGTTGAAAGATGAATGCGCAATCAAAGAAATCATCGCACCTTCGAGCTCACGAATATTGGTTGAAATGCTGTATGCGAGATATTCCACCACATCGTCCGGAATAGTAATTCCGTCTTTGTGTAGTTTTTTGCGGATAATTGCAATACGTGTTTCAATATCAGGCACCTGAAGATCGGCAGCCAGTCCCCATTTGAAGCGTGAAAGCAATCTTGGTTCAATGTCTTCAAGTTCAACCGGCGGTTTGTCAGATGTCAGAATAATCTGATTTCCTTTCTGATGAAGTGTATTGAACAACTGAAAGAAAACATCCTGCGTTTTGAGTTTATTGGCCAGGTTGTGAATATCGTCCATGATGAGCACATCTATCATCTGATAGAAATGAACGAAATCGTTTGTAGTATCGTCTTTTACTGAATCGATAAACTGATTCAGAAATTCAGAAGTCTGAACGTATAAAACTGTTTTATCTGGAAAATTTTTCTTGACTTCAATTCCGATGGCATGAGCAAGATGTGTTTTCCCCAATCCGGTGTCGCTGAAAATGAAAAGCGGATTGAAAGAAGTTTTTCCCGGATTTTTTGCAATGGCTAAACCAGCAGAGCGTGCAAGCCGGTTGCAATCGCCTTCAACAAAATTGTCGAAGTTGAGACTCTCGACCAGCTGCGAATTTACTTTAATCTTTCGCAGTCCGGGGATGATAAATGGATTCGGAATTTCTTTCGAAGTTCCACGATTGATATCAATGGGTATATCCACCGAAGGATTTTTAAGTGCGCTTCTGTCTGAAGATGGATAGTTTACAGAAATTCCGTTCTGTGTGGCATCCACCAGAATGTTGTACTCAAGTTTTCCGTCCTGACCAAGTTCCTTGCGAATGATTTTTTTCAGAAGATCAATGTAGTGTTCTTCAATCCACTCGTAGAAAAAACTACTGGGCACCTGGATCGTGAGTACATTGCCATCAAGTTTCAAAGGTTTTATCGGAGCGAACCAAGTTGAAAAACTATGGTCGTCGATGTTATCCTTGATAACTTTCAGACAATTGTTCCATATCGATTTAATATCTTTTGCCATTTCAATCAATGAAATTGAATATGTTTGAGAAGTACATTATTTTTGAAATCAAGTAATTAACAACGGTGAGAGTCATAATTAGTGTTTTCGAGTATTTGAGAGCAACTTGAGAGGGCAAAGGTGAGTAAAAAAAGTTTGATAAAAAAATTTTTTTATCCTTGCATTTTAAAAATATTATTCGTATAGGCATCAGCAAAAATTAAATTGCCACCACCTGAAAAATAACAGTCGATGCGCGACATTCTTACACCGGCATATGCGTTTTGTGTAATAATGACCTGTTGATTGTCGGTGTTATACATATTTATCGGTTTAGATAAAAGGGTATGACTATGTCCACCAAGAATTAAATCAATATTCTTACTCTGTTTTGCCAGTTCATAGTCTGCAACATGTTCTCCTCCATCGGCTTTATAACCCATGTGCGACAGGCATACAACCATCGAACATTTTTCTTCCTTCTTTAGTTTGTAAGTCATCTCTGCTGCAGTGAGCACAGGATCACGATATTCAGTGTCGCCGTAACTAATTTTGCTAATAAGGCCATGAGGATAAACGCCAAGACCAAAGACCCCAATTTTAATTTTTCCGAAAGTAAAAATCTTGTATTTCTTTACCGATTTACTTAGTCGTGGATGATTAAAAATATAATTGGATGCAATGAACGGAAATGTAGCATACTCCATGGCATCGGCCAATCCATCCAGCCCTTTGTCGAACTCGTGATTACCAATAGTTGCAGCAGAATAATTCATCTCAGACATAAGCTTCATTTCCACTTCGCCGCCATACATATTATAATAAGGAGTCCCCTGGAAAATATCGCCGGAATCGAACAACAAAACAGGATGACCTTCGCCACGAATTTTATTTATTAATGCTGCGCGTGCTGCAAAACCGCCCATGCCCGGATAGCGGTGATGCGACTCCGGTAGTGGTTCGATCTGACTGTGGCTATCGTTTGTCTGAAGAATTACAATTCGTTTTGCCTTCGATGCCCCGCCAGCCTGAAGTACGCTTGGGACCGCCAATGCAGCGCCAGCAGTGAGCAATGTTTTTAGAAAATCACGGCGATTACTCATATCTGATCCTCCCATCCATTTTAGGATTAATCGTTTTTCCCTGACTGGTCAGATCTCTGATTCCAATGATGAAAATATCGCGTACAAGCAATCCTGTTTTGATATAACGAACATTGTCCGACAAAAAACTCAGACCATCACCACCCGTTGCCAGATAATCAGAAGTGATGAGAATGTAATTATTATCCGCCATCACTTCCTTTCCTTCAATCTCTGCGCTGGTCCATGAAGTACCATTCAAAATCAGGCGCAGTCCACCAACAGGCATTCCACCTTTCATAGCAATAACATCAAAAAGCTTCATAAGCACACTTCCTTTCAGCTCTATCAACACAATCTCATTATCGAAAGGCATCAGCTGAAACACGTTTTCAATCATCACTTCTCCTTTTGGAAGTGATGTCCGAATTCCGCCATTGTTAAGAAGCGATATGACCGGAAGTGAAAGAATGGAATCAGCGAAATTCTTTTTTGCAGACTCAATCATCATATCCGACAAAAAATTTCCGAGCAGACTTTCAGGAGTGCCTTTTTCAAGCGTTTGTTCGCTATAGCCAATCACTTCTTTCATGGTTGAATCGAGTTGCAGCCGGTAAGGCGCAATTTGCCTTAACATCGCGGAATCGACTCCCAGCGAATCATCAACAATCATAGAAACGGCTTCACTGCTGGATAATGCTGCAGTTCGGCACGACATTACAACGAATGATAATGCAACTACTGCCCAAAATACAGCAGTCAAAAACAGAGGATACTTTATTGATTTCATGAAGTTTCAAATGTAACTATTTTTTCATTTTCGTGTCGAAAAAATATTTATTTGCCTGATTTGAAAAATTTAACACACCTGGGCGAAAAATTTAACAACTTTATAATATATGCATTCATCTTCAAATTCTATTGATTGGTCAAAGAAAAATTGAATAATTAGCAAAAATCCCCGCTGAGGCTCTTTACAGCTCAATATTAGTCCCTGTAACCATTCAATTGTTAGTCGAAAATCCAAATATGTCACATAAACAGATTTTCACGCAGGCGACATATGTAGATTGTTAATATATTTGTTGATTCAACCCTTGTTTTGAGTGAAATTATGGTTTATATTTGTGACTGAAAATTAGGAAAGACATCAAAATCACCATGAAAATTGTCAAACAGATGAAATTATTTTACACCCTATCCTGCCTGTTTCTTTTCTGGAGCTTTACGGTTGCAAGCACTCCGCTTTCTACATCATACTCTGATAGAAAATTGTATGAAAACGATCAGGAAAACCCTGAAAATGTAAAATCCAAAAGTGTTTTTGTAGCTTTCCGCGACAAACTGGTATCGGTACCTGTAGGCTACTCTGTCAACAGTCAGGTGCTTTTTGGTGTCCGCTACACGCTGACTGAACAGACTTTTCTGGCTCAGGATTATTCGAAAATTGAATATTTCATCAGTCCTATTAAAGGTGGTAAAATAGAAGGTACATATTTCCCTCAGTCTGAAGGCTTCGATGAATTCTCGTCTGTTGATGGCAAATTCATCATTAGCGCCGAAGGCAAAGAAGGCAGTGACTTATACATGGTGGAATTTTCAAACGGAACATTTACAAAACCTGAAAAGCTATCATTAAATACTCAGTACAACGAATTTAATGGTACATTCAGCAACGATGGTGATAAAATTTATTTCACATCGGACCGTCCCGGCGGACAAGGCGGACTCGATATTTATGAAACCGAGATGATTGGCAAAAATAAATGGAGCGAACCTAAAAACCTGGGTCCTGCAATCAATACCGCCTCTGACGAACAATGTCCGTTCCTGTTAAACGACGCAATGACGCTTTATTTCAGTTCCAAAGGACATCAGAGTTCTGAGGACTTCGATATTTACATAGTTACCCAAGGCGATGATGGTGAATGGGGTGAGCCCGATAAATTGGGACAACCCATCAATTCAGATAAGGATGATCTTTACTTTCGCATGTCACCAGATGAAACCCGCGCTGTGTATTATACAGTTGGCGATTCGGGCGAAGGTATTTACGAACTGATTTATAATTAGATTTCAACTTTTTTTGAGTCATGTGATGAAGAGCCTGGTGAAAACCGGGCTCTTCATTTTTGTAATACATGAGACATAGCGCGGATTTGTAATCCGTGCTATGTCTTTCTTAATGCTTTAAAAAAAAGCCCGGAAAAACCGGGCTTCTTAATTCTCAACAACTTTATTTAAGTCTGTCCTTGAAAGGTTCAAACGTCATGAAATCGGCATGATGTACAATGAAAGCTTCGGTAGTACGTTTCACCATGTCGCCTTCACCAGCATGGGTTGCAATGATGTGACAGACATCGGCGGGTACTCCACATTGTTCAGCAAGCGAAACACCACTGAATGGATGACGCAGATATTTGCCATATTTGCCCTGCACCGACTTTCCGTCTTTCATTTCATATTCCAGCAATTTTCCTACATCGGCCAGAATAGCGCCAGCAATTAACATATCCATGTCAACCGGAAGATCGGTGCGGAAAAATTCACCACACTTCAAACCTGCATCACGGGCGATGTGTACAACAGCGCGCTTGTGATCCATAAAGCTTACCTTCAAATCAGGACCAGCCAGTAATGTGAATGGGATGGTACGCAGATCTTCGGGAGTGAGTACACTTTTCTGCAGCGCCAGCGCCCAGGTGTTGGTGATCTTTTCCTTCAGGTCAGCATTGCTTATCCATTCAAGCTCAGGCCAAAGCTCACGCGCCTGATCGATATACTTTTTATCAATGGCTTCCATAGTCATTATTGTTTCAGTTTCGCTATAATTGCATCAGCCATCTGTCTGGTTGAAGCGGCGCCCTGATTCACAACATCCTGAGTTCCCTTCAATTTCAGCATATCATATGCACGAACTTTTCCTTCCATAACAACTTCTTCGGTTGCTTTGCGGATGCGGTTTGCAATCTCATTTTCATTGAGATGTTCGAGCATCAGCACCGATGAAAGCACCATCGCGATTGGATTTACGATGGAAGTTTCGAAGTCAGCATATTTCGGAGCAGAACCGTGGGTTGGTTCAAAAACAGCAACACCCGAATCCGGGTTGAACTGAGCTGAAGTAGCGAAGCCAAGACCTCCTATGAGACCTGCGAATGCATCGGAAACGATATCACCAAACATATTTTCGGAAACAATCACATGATAGTTTTCCGGATTTTTGGTCAGCCACATCATCATAGCATCGATGTTCACGTCTTCGACCCAGATGCCTGGATATTCGTTCTTACTCATTTCCTGAGCAGTTTTCAGCATCATACCAGATGTTTCACGAATAACATTTGGTTTTTCGCAAAGAGTAATTTTGTCAAAACCACGTTTTTTGGCATATTCAAATGCAGCACGGATAATGCGGGTTGCAAATTTTTTGGTTACTATACGCGTTGATACTGCAAGTTCTTCGCGCGGACACCAGCCGAAATTGGGTTTGAAACGCGGATGCGACATCAGTGCTTCATATACCTGATCGTTCGGGTTGGTCCATTCAATTCCACCATACAGACCTTCGGTGTTCTGACGGAAAATCATTGTATCAACAACAGGTTCGTCAACTCCGCCGGCAGCATTGCGACGTACGAAATTGAGCGGATTGCCTTTCAGTGTCTGACAAGGGCGCATGCAAATGTCGAGACCGAATTTCTGGCGCATAGTGACGATGGGGCTGTAATATACAAGCCCCTTGTCTCTCAGTTCAGGAGCCAGTTCTGACGCTGCTTTGTCTTTCGGTTTTGAGGTGATGGCTCCAAACAAACCGATTTTGTGTTCTTCTAAAAGCTTGATGGTTCTGTCGGGCAGCGGGTTTCCTTCTTTGCACCAGAATTCCCATCCTATGTCGCCGGTGACATAATTTGCATCAAAGCCTGCTGCATCCAGCACTCTGATAGATTCTTCCAATACAACCTGACCAATTCCGTCGCCGGGCATGGCTACAATAGTTCTTTTTGACATATTCTTTTTGTTTTAAGGATTATCGGTGGCAAAGGAACAAAAAAATTATATTTGCACATTAATAAAAGGTGCTAAAACTGGAAAAAATCAGTAAAAGAAATCATGGTTGTTGTTTTTTTGAAATTTCTGATTCTCCTATTGCTGAATAATACACCAGCTGTTACGGTAAAAGAAAAAATGCCGTTCAAGCCAAAGATCAACCCTCCGGGGACTGTCTGGCTGCGCGATAGTCTGTTCATCGATGTGTCCCCGGTCAAAAACATAGATTATAAGGAATTCGAATCTTTTGTGCAGATCGCATACAGCAAAGAACTGCGCGACAGTATGAAAAACATGCCGCTGTTTGGAATCGATATGAACATTTTTCAGTCATACATGCGGCTTTGCGGGCCCGATAAGCAAATGGCTGCGAAAATGAAAGCTCCGCTCGAGGCTCCATTGAGCTGGGCCATGAATATGAACGAATATTACAATAGTTCCGATTTTCGCCATTACCCGGTGCTGCATATTTCATTTATTCAGGCTCAGGCTTTCTGTGAATGGCGGACCGATATGGTTATGCTGCTTTTTGCTGTTTCAAGTAAAAATGAAAAACAACGCGAAAAATTCTACAAAAAAGTCCGTTATCGGCTCCCAACAATTGAAGAATGGGAATATGCCATGGAAAAATTTAAAGGCAATACATACACCAATCTCGCTGTTTATGCTGGAGAACGATGTGCAACCATTGAAGCTGTCCCTCAGAAAAAAAATCTTGAATTCGTGTATATTCCCCACAATATTGCAGAAATGACTGCCTTGGAAAAAACTGCAGTCGGCTTGTCATGGCGCGATACCGATACGACGGATAATTATTCCAAAACCGTTTCTTATGCCGGTCCGCGCGACTGGCTGGGATTCCGCTGTGTGTGCGAAATTGTTGAATACTGATATGAGAAAACTGCTGCCATTTATTGTCGTTAGTCTGCTGTTGATTTCGTGCGGACGCAAACATCAGGTGCCGGAAAACATTAAACTTTTTCGTTACAACGAAGCTGCAGGTATTCGCTCGCTCGACCCGGCCTTTGCCCGCGACCAGGCCAACATCTGGGGTGTCAATCAATTATTCAACGGTCTGGTGCAACTCGATGATTCTCTTCAGGTAAAACCTTGCATAGCCAAATCGTGGGAAATTTCAGACGACGGCCTCCTTTATACCTTTCATCTCCGCAGCGATGTTTTTTTCCATCCATCCGAAGTGTTCAACAATCAAAAACGTAAAGTTATTGCCGCCGATGTCGATTATAGTTTACAAAGGTTGGCTGATGAAAAAACAGCTTCGCCTGGCAAATGGGTGCTGGGTAATGTTGCTTGTAAATCAGATGGGAAACTCGATATTATAGTATCAAATGATACTACTGTTGCCATTCGGCTGATAAAACCATTTGCGCCGTTTCTGAGTTTGCTCTCAATGCAATATTGCTCAGTCGTACCGCGCGAAGCTGTTGAGTTTTACGGAAAGGATTTCGGTCATAATCCGGTAGGCACAGGCCCCTTTTTGTTTAAATACTGGAAGGATGGACTCAAGCTCGTGTTATTAAAAAATCCAGACTATTTCGAAATCGACAAATCGGGAAAACGACTTCCCTACCTCGATGGCGTAGTGGTTACTTTTATTGTTGAAAAACACACCGCCTTCATGGAATTCATGCAGGGAAATTACGACATGATTTCGGGATTGGATCCAAATTACAAAGACGTATTGCTTGATGCCGCCGGAAATCTGAAGCCGGAACACAACAATAAAATGTACATGACCCGCATTCCATATCTGAACACAGAATATCTGGGCATTTCGGTTCAGAAAAGCGGTGGCGGAGCTGTTTCTGCGTTACAGGAACAAAAAATCAGACTGGCCGTCAACTACGGTTTCGATCGTCGCAAAATGATGCGTTACCTGCGAAATAATATCGGCTATCCCGGACTGTATGGAATGATTCCACCCGGATTGACTGGCTATGCGGAAGACAGCGAATTCTGCTTTGAATACAATCCTTCGAAATCCAAGCAGCTTTTGGCAGAAGCCGGATACCCCAATGGCATCGGATTGCCTGAAATTGTGCTGCAAACAACCGCGACTTATCAGGATTTGTGCGAGTATATTCAGCAACAGCTGGCCGAAATAAGCATCAAAATTAAACTCGATGTAGTACCACCCGCTACACTGCGCGAAATGGTGTCGCAATCAAAAAGTGGATTCTTCCGCGCCAGCTGGATTGCTGATTACCCGGATGCCGAAAACTACATGAGTCTGTTCTATAGCAAAAACGAAGTGCCCAACGGACCGAATTATACGCACTTCGCAAACGCAGAATTCGACCGGCTTTACGAAGAAGCGGTCAGCTCTTCAAATGACAGTCTGCGCGCAGAATTGTACGAAAAAATGAATCGAATCATTATGGAGCAAGCACCGGTGGTGGTGCTGTATTACGACATGGCTGTGCGCTTTGTAAGTAACCGCATCAAAGGTCTGGAACCGAATGCGATGAATCTGCTGGTATTGAAGAATGTGAGGAAGGAATAAGCATTGATTTCTATATTTTTGTTTTTCAAATTGCAAATGATGAATAAAGTTATATATTTATTAATCCTGGTCGCAATATATAGTTGCCATTCTCCTGAACAAAAGCAGTCAATAAAAAATTCTTCAATGAAGGATTCTGTTTATCATGAATCAACGAAAAACCTGCATTGGATAGCTGCTCTGGAAAAAGCCCCATATTTGAAAAAATCTGAACGCCTGACAAACGATGATTTATATGAATGTGTATCAAAAAAGTTTCTCAATGGAGAATTTGTGATAGATTCTCTTGAAAACAAAGCCAGAAAACACCTTAAGTTGGAATTGATCACGAAAGATGAATTCATTAATGAGCGAAAAAATACAATCAGCTATTTAATTTCAGATATTGAAATTTTTCCCAAAAAGAACGGCATCACTACGCTTCCATTTCCCGGAGGAAATGCTCAATATGTTGATGTGAATCCTGAGCTGGCTTCAATGAGGGAGTTTTACTATCGTGGACATTACAACAATCCTGATTTATACTTGATGTATGTTCAGTATTACGAGGCAGGTTGCAGTTACTGGCTTATTGATAAAAGCGACAGTGGCAGAAAAGCGGATTTCCCATCTTTGCCAATTTTTACTCCTGATAAGAAAACTATTATTTCCGTAGCTTTCGACCCATACAGTGATTCACATTGCGAACTAAAATTATGCTCCATTAATGGAAGCATAATTACAAAAGTATTTCAGGCTGAATTTGTTAATTGGGCTCCTTCTGCCGAAGAACAAGGCTATATGAGCTCTGAGGGAAGTTTTCGCATACCTATAATAAATTCAAAATTTGTTTGGACTCGAGAAGGTGGTTTAAACAAAAACTATCAGTATTTGAAGATTTCAATTTTATAATTTTCCTGTTTTCCTCACTTTTAAGATTATATAATTAATACTACTTTTCAACCGACTCAAACAATTTATAACCGCATAAAAAAAACCTCATAAACAATTGATAATCAATTACTTATGAGGTTTATTTTTGTGGTCCCACCAGGACTTGAACCTGGGACCTACTGATTATGAGTCAGTTGCTCTAACCAACTGAGCTATAGGACCCGTTTGGGAGTGCAAAGATAGAAAAAATCAATCAAATTTATTTTGTTCATTCAAATTTTGTGGTCCCACCAGGACTTGAACTTCGCAAACACTGAATAATAGCATTTTGCGAAAATAAATTTTCAAAAATTCACTCTATGGCTTTTTGGTATTATTGTTTTTCTGTTTACCTGCTGCGTTTTTTTTCGATTTTACATAAACCAGTTTTATAAACGATTTATCGGTCACCCGCTCATCAATTTCAAAATAGTCTGTTAGTGATTTAAATAGGGGCGTCAGTTTGTCGAACCCATAATTTCGGGGATCAAAGTCTGGTTTCTTTTTAATTAGCAATGTGCCTACATCGCCCAGAAAAGCCCAGCCATCCTCATCGGCCAAATCATCTACACTGGACTGTATGAGAACAATGGTTTTCGGATCGACTTTAGTTGAACTGACAGCCACTGATTTTTTCGATTTATCAGAAACGATTGATTGAGCAATTTCTGTTACAAGAGCGGTTTTCAGAATTTCGAGATAAATAAATTTATCGCAGGCAACAATGAAGGGATCCGGTGTTTTTTTCTCGCCAAAACCAAAGACTTTCATGCCCGATTCGCGCAGACGAATAGCCAGCCGGGTGAAGTCACTATCGCTCGATACAATACAAAATCCATCAACACGGCCGGTGTACAGAATATCCATCGCGTCAATAATCATGGCGGAGTCGGTCGCATTTTTACCCGATGTGTAGCCGTATTGCTGAATGGGTGTGATGGCACTTTCGAGCAACACACTTTTCCATCCCGACAAATTGGGGCGTGTCCAGTCGCCATATATGCGTTTAAATGTAGGTACACCATATTTGGCAATCTCTTCCATCAGCCCTTTTACATTCGCAAAGGGAACATTGTCGGCATCGATGATAACAGCCAGTTTTAAATCTTTTTTGGGTTCCATTGATCAAAATTTTTCAACGTTTTGTAACGTCATTCTTATCAAAGATACAATTATTTCAAATCAATGTAATTGCTCCGACGTGGTCCCGCAGAGTCAACGCATTTAAATGTAGGTAAATGCTTCATATTCCTGCATTCAGCGCAACCTTCAATTGCACAAAATCTGTGCATTTATTCTACTTGTGACACAGAGTCCCCTTTAGATTTGCCCCCGAATACATTTCAACGCAAATTCGTAGAAGTATTTCAAAATTCGGATTCAATTAACCGGAGGAATAGAGGTGAACTAAACAGAGTCTTAGTCTTATGAACTTTTCTGTGAA